>Ga0129313_1000409_pt1 | contig 37864 bp, 42 predicted proteins | sample O1105metagenome_FD_94436 | JGI IMG/M metagenome (GOLD analysis project Ga0129313, IMG submission 94436) | Orangutan group fecal microbial communities from fecal samples from Wisconsin, USA - O1105 metagenome | ecosystem: Host-associated > Mammals > Digestive system > Large intestine > Fecal...
ATTCGATATGACAGAATACTATGAAAAACAAAGCAGCATCCTTGCAAAGTTCCGCAAGAACGCCGCATAAAAGTAGCCTAATAGACTGAAAGTGAATTTACACACAAAAAAGGACTTGACCTATGAAAGACTCTTTTTCTCTCCTGTACCCATTTTCAGACTTTCCTTTGGGTATGAAAGACACTTTTTCTTTCCTGTACCCATTTTCAAGCTTTCCTTTGGGTATGAAAGACTCTTTTTCTCTTCTGTACCCATTTTCCAGCTTTCCCTTGGGTATGAAAGACTCTTTTTCTTTCCTGTACCCATTTCCAAGCTTTCCCTTGGGTATGAAAGCATCTTTTTCTCTCCTGTACCCTTTTCCAGACTTTCCTTTGAGTACTGGAAACTATTTTTCATTCGCGTATTCCCTGCCGGCGGCAATGTCTTTCTGCATCTGTTCTTTCAGCGCCTCAATGCCGGCAAATTTCTGCTCGGGGCGGCGGAATTCGTAAAGATATACGGAAATATCCTCGCCGTAGATATCCTCATCAAAATCATACACATAGGTTTCCACACACATCACAGGCTTGTCCTGCTCAATGGTGGGCTTGTATCCGATATTGGTAGTGGAACTGTAGTAGCGGTTCCGTATCATAACACCGGAATAATAAACGCCTCTCGGAGGCAGCATTTTGCTCTCATCCGGAATCAGGTTTAATGTCGGCATCCCCAGGGTACGTCCAAGCTGTCTGCCGTGTGTTACCTTGCCGCAGATAAAATAGGCTTCGCCAAGCAGGGTTTCCGTCAGGCGCATATCCCCCTTTTCCAGTGTTTCCCGCACGTAGGTGGAGCTGATTTCCCTGCCTTCATACAAAAGCTTGTCAATGATTTTCACCGTCATGCCGCATTCCGGCGCCAGAATCCTTAAAAGTGCCGCATTTCCTTCCCCTCTTCGACCGAAAGAAAGATCACTGCCAGCCGCCACATAAACGGCATTGATACGGTTGCAAAGCACATTTACCACAAAATCCCGGGGCGCCATATCCGCCACCTTACGGTTTAAGGGGTATTCCACTAAAATATCTATTCCAAGACGTTCAAAGATTTCTCTCTTTTCCTCTCTGGTGGTGAGCTGTTTTTCCTTACCGTCACCGAAAAAAACAGCCGGTGACGGGTCGAATGTAAAGACGCATGCTTTTTTGCCGTTCTCCTTCTGCTTCAGGATTTCGTCAAGAAGCGCCCGGTGCCCGATGTGCACACCGTCAAATTTTCCGATTGCCACTGCTGTCTCATCATTAATATAAAAATCCGTTGTACCGGTAATGATTTCCATTGCTGTATTTCTCCATCCAAATCTTCAGATTGCTTTCACACTTACTGTGTCCGCATCATCGCTTCCGTTGCAGACGTATCCATCACTTTAAGTCATTTTCCAGAAACATCTTTTTCGGTACGAAACGGCCTTCCTGCCGTTTCATGGTATAGACGCCGTAAAATCTGCCTGCTTCATCATAGACACGTACATCTTCGCCGTCTCCGAACATTCTCCGCTCCTTTATCTGCTGCGGATAAAAGGAATTGCCGTTTTTGATATACTTTATAAATTCGTCCGGGATATGCACCGGCGCCAGTTCCTCAAAGAAATGGTCCACAGGCACCACGACTTCGCCGACTCTTTCTTCATCCCGCAATTTTTCCAGCTCTGCCAGGGTGATGGCGCTCTCTTCTCTAAATACCCCTGCCTTGATGCGCTTTAAGCTTTTCATGGCGGCAAGGCATCCGCATTTTACACCGATGTCATAACAGAGTGTCCGGATATAAGTACCCTTGGAGCAGGATACCCGGAAGGTCACCTCCGGTAGCTTCATGTCCAAAATGGTTATATCGTAAATGGTAACCGGTCTGGGTTTTCGCTCCACTTCCTTGCCGGCTCTCGCCAGTTCGTAAAGCTTTTTGCCGTTGACCTTTAATGCAGAATACATGGGGGGAATCTGGTCATAGTCCCCGATAAAAGAAAGTATGGCATTTCGTACTTCTTCTTCCGATACCGTGACGGGACGCTCCTTTAGCACCTCTCCCGACAAATCCTGGGTATCCGTGGAGATACCAAGCTGCATCACCGCTTCGTATTCCTTGTCCCTGTCCGTCAACATGTCGCAGAGCTTGGTAGCACTGCCTAAGCACACCGGCAGTACACCGGTGGCATCCGGGTCAAGGGTGCCGGTATGTCCGATTTTTTTCTGTCTGAGTATTCCCCGCATCTTGGCTACCACATCATGGGAGGTAAAGCCTTTTTCCTTATAAATATTGATAATGCCGTTGTACAATGCTTTTCCCTCCCTTGTCAATTTCCATGTGTTCAGTCAGTTAGACTGCCTGCCGCACTTCTTTTATTCCTGCCTGTCTTAACCGGAATGCAATCCGTTTCTCACTTATATTACTATCCCAACTGCAGCGCAATCTGCCCGGACAGGTTGTTGATCACGTCATGCATGGTGCCGCGGATGGTGCATCCGCCTGCCCGGACATGTCCGCCGCCGCCGAAGAAGGATGCTACCTTTGCCACATCTACATATTCATCGGAGCGCATGCTGACCTTGTACTCCATGTGTTCCTTTTCGTAGATAAAAATTGCGCAGTGCACGCCGGCAATGTTTCTGAGCTGGTTGACAATGCCGTCCAGATCGGAGGGTCTTGCTCCGTAAAATGCCATTTTTTCCTGATCCATGCAACTGAAAATACACTGTCCATCCATAAATCGGATGCTTTCAATCAGGGCTCTTCCCAGTACCTGGGTCTGCAGATAGGTTTTCTGGTAAAAGCTTTCCTCTATAATTTGTGCAAAAGGGAAGCCGTAGCCAATCAGTTCCGCACCGATTTGCATGGTCTTCGGAGAGGTGTTGGTGTACTGGAACACACCGGTGTCATGAATAATGCCGGTATAGATTGCCGTAGCAATCTCCGTATCCATATCCTCTTTGGGAATTAAACCGTAAAGCACCTCTGCCGTAGAGCTGGCGTCGGGCACTACTAAATTCACGTCCCCGCAGCCGGGCACATTGCTGATATGATGGTCAATATGCACTTTTTTTGCCGCCTCACGAAAGAAATCTTCCGCTCCGCCCAGTCTTTCCGCATTGGTATCCAGAGCAAAAAACACGTCAAAATGCTCTTCTTTCCGGTATTCCGTATCCGCTTCGGACAAATGGGTAAGATGGGTAAATCCATCGGGTATGCTCTCTAAATACCAGTGGATTTTTGCTCCCGGCATTTTCTTTTTCAAAAACAGATACAGTGCCATGCCGGAGCCTATGGCATCTCCATCCGGTCTTACATGGGCGCTGATACCGATGACCTTTGCCCCGCTGCACTCCTGTAAAATATCCATAACCTTATGCCTTCCCGTTCTGTTCTTCCATGACTTCATCAATCTTTTTGGACATATTGACACCGTACTCAATGGACTGGTCCATGATAAACGTAATTTCCGGTGTATTGCGCAGATTGATGGTCTTGGCAAGACGGTTACGGATGTAACCTTCTGCGCTCTTTAAGCCCTTATAGGTATTTTCTCTCGCCTCTTCATCCCCAAGGACACTGATCCATGCCTTGCAGGTTTTAAGGTCGGGAGCCACTTCTACCGCAACGACGCTTGTAAGCGGACAAATCCGGGGATCTTTGATTTCTCCCCGGATAACTTCCGCCAAAACGCGCTGCACTTCCCCGTTAATACGGGTATTCTTCACGCTGTTTTTTCTCATAATTAACCTCACACTACTGTCTGGGTACTTCAACCATGATGTAAGCTTCTACGATATCAAGCTCCTGCATCTTGTCGAAGCCGTCAAATACCAGACCACATTCGTAGCCTGCTTTTACTTCCTTTACATCATCCTTGAATCTCTTTAAGGATGCTAACTCGCCTTCGTAAATCTGCTCGCCGTCTCTGGTGATACGAACCTTGCAGCCTCTCTGGAAGACACCGTCCTGTACATAGGAACCGGCAATGTTGCCCACTGCGGATGCCTTGAAAATCTGACGTACTTCCGCATGGCCGATAACCTTTTCCTCAAATACGGGGTCAAGCATACCCTTCATGGCTGCTTCGATATCCTCGATAGCCTGATAAATTACCTTGTACAGACGGATATCCACGCCTTCTCTTTCGGCAGTTGCCTTTGCGGTTGCGTCAGGACGTACATTGAAGCCGATGATAATTGCGGAGGATGCGCTTGCCAGCATAACGTCGGATTCGTTGATGGCACCTACACCGCCATGGATGCATTTTACCACAACTTCTTCGTTGGAAAGCTTAAGCAGACTCTGCTTAACGGCTTCCACACTACCCTGAACGTCAGCCTTTACAATCAGGTTCAGTTCCTTTAAGTTGCCTTCCTGAATCTGGGAGAACAGATCATCCAGAGACATCTTGCTCTTGGTTTCTTCCAGCTTCTTCTCCTTGTTCTGCTCAAGGTAGGTATCAGCAAAGGATTTCGCTGTTTTATCGTTGTCATGTGCCAGGAATACTTCACCGGCGCTGGGTACATCGTTAAGACCCAAGATTTCCACAGGTGTGGAAGGTCCGGCTTCTTTTACTCTTCTGCCCTTGTCGTCAATCATGGCACGTACTTTACCGTGGCTTGCGCCTGCGGAAATAAAGTCACCCACATGCAGGGTACCCTTCTGTACCAGAATGGTGGCAACGGGACCGCGTCCCTTATCCAGCTCGGCCTCGATAACAAGACCTCTTGCCTTTCTGTTAGGATTAGCTTTTAATTCCAGAATATCCGCGGTAAGCAGAATGGTTTCCAGCAGATCTTCGATACCCTCACCGGATTTTGCGGATACGGGTACAAATTCTGTGGTTCCGCCCCAGTCTACCGGAATCAGTTCGTATTCGGTAAGTTCCTGCTTTACACGGTCCACATTGGCATTGGGCTTATCAATCTTGTTGACTGCCACGATGATTTCAATGCCGGCTGCCTTGGCATGGTTAATTGCCTCCACGGTCTGGGGCATAACGCCGTCGTCGGCTGCTACTACCAGAATGGCAATATCCGTTGCATTGGCACCACGCATACGCATAGCGGTAAATGCTTCGTGTCCGGGTGTATCGAGGAAGGTAATCTTTCTGTCGTTGATGGCTACGGTATAAGCACCGATGTGCTGGGTAATACCGCCTGCTTCCCTGTCGGTTACGTTGGTCTTACGGATGGCATCCAGGAGGGATGTTTTACCGTGGTCAACGTGACCCATTACGCAGATAACGGGAGGACGGGAAACCAGATTTTCATCGTTTTCATCATCTTCCTTCAGCAGCTCTTCGATAACATCGACCTTGACTTCCTTTTCGCAGAGAATATCGTACTCCATGGCAATGTTTTCGGCTTCTTCATAGGAAATTTCCTGGTTTACGGTAACCATTTTGCCCTCTAAGAAGAGCTTCTTGATAATAGCGGAAGACTGCACCTTCATCTTGTCTGCCAGATCCTTGATGGTAATGGTTTCGGGCAGCACGATAACCTTGATGACTTCTTCGGCTGCTTCTTCCTTCTTCTTTTCCGGTTTGATAAATCTGCCGGGCTTGTTCTTTAACGGTTCCTCTTCTTCATACATGAAGTCCTTGCGGGAACGTTTATCTTTCTCCTGGCTGATACGGCGCTTTTCTTCATCTCTGTGCTTCTCCGCATCCTTGGCGGTTGTTTCGGGAGCAAAGCCCTTGCTGCCGCCCTGGCCGGGTTTGCGGAATCCTCCGTCTCTTCCGGTGCCGTTCCGGTTGTCTCGATTGCCGAAGGAAGGTCTGTCACCACCCTGTCCGTTTCTGTTATCTCTGTTTCCGTAAGGTCTGTCGCCGCTCTGACCGTTTCTGTTATCTCTGTTTCCGTAAGGTCTGTCGCCGCCCTGACCGTTCCGGTTGTCTCTGTTTCCGTAAGGTCTGTCGCCGCTCTGGCCGTTCCGGTTGTCTCTGTTTCCGTAAGGTCTGTCGCCGCCCTGGCCGTTTCTGTTGTCTCTGTTTCCGTAAGGTCTGTCGCCACCCTGGCCGTTTCTGTTATCTCTGTTTCCGTAAGGTCTGTCGCCACCCTGTCCGTTTCTGTTATCTCTGTTTCCGTAAGGTCTGTCGCCGCCCTGGCCGTTTCTGTTATCTCTGTTTCCGTAAGGTCTGTCGCCGCCCTGGCCGTTCCGATTGTCACGGTTTCCGTAGGAAGGTCTGTCTGACGCATTTGCCTGTACGGGTCTGTCTGACTGACGCTCTGCAGCAGGTCTATCCGCTGCGGGTCTTTCTACAGCAGGCTTAGGAGCAGCAGTGCCTGCTGCAGCCGTATTGTCTGTCTGGCTCTGAAGCTTCTCTTCCCTTGCGGGTTCTTCCTTGGGAGCTGCCTTCTGGGGCTGACGGGACGGTACCATCTGCACACTGGGTGTGGGAGAAGGAGGTGTCAGCGGTTTAATGGGACGGACCGGTGCCGGCTGTCCGGAGCGGACATTCTGGTTATTTCTCTGGTTCTGACCCTGATTACCGTTCATACCGCCGCGGTTTCCCTGACCCTGATTGTTTCTGCCGGAGGGCTGACCGGGTACGCGGGAATTCTGCGGATTGCTGACAAAGATAATTGTCTTTTTCTTCTTGGGTGCTTCCGCATTTTCCTTTCCTGCTTCTTTGTTCTCCGCTGCCTTTACGGTTTCTTTGTTTTCCACGGGTTTACCTGCTTCCTTTGTATCTGTTTTGACTGCTTCTTTCGTTTCTGCCGGTTTGGTGCTTTCCTTTGCTTCGGCTGTCTTGACCTCTGCCCTGCTTTCTTTTTCCTCTGCTGCGGGCTTGGGCGCTCCACTGCCGAAGTGCTTTCTTACAAGGCCGGCTGCATCATCCTCTACCGCACTCTGTGCCGCTTTGGCTTCGATGCCCTTACTCTGCAGAAAGGCAATGACCTCTTTGCTTTGTACACCAAATTCCTTTGCAAGTTCATGTATCTTAATTTTTGCCATGCAATTATTACCTCCTAATTTTCGGATGCGTTCAGATATTGAATCATTTTTTCTGCAAGACCTTCGTCCACGACGGCAAGGGCGGCTCTTTCGTCCTTTCCGATACAATGTCCTAATTCCGCTTTCATGCCGTAATCAAAAACAGGCACTTCATAGAACGAACATTTGTCATGGAATAGTTTCCGGGTATTGTCTGATGCATCCTTCGCTACAATAACCAGCACAGCAGAACCGTTTTTCACTGCATTTTCCGTTGCAAACTCGCCGCTTACCACATTTCTTCCACGCGCTGCGAGCCCCAGCAGTCCATATATTTTATTCTGCATTTGTCTCACTAAACTCCTTCTCCAGTTCCTCATATACCGCATCCGGTATGCTCATTTTGAACGAACGCTCGATGCCTTTGTTTTTGCGTGCCTTCTTTAAGCATTCTCCACTCTTACAAAGGTATGCGCCTCTTCCGTTCTTTTTACCTGTTAAATCCAGTACGATGGCATCCTCCGGTGTCTTTAAGACTCTCATCATTTCTTTTTTATTCTTCATTTCACCGCAACCCACGCACTGTCTTAAGGGAATTTTTTTATTCATTGTCGGTATCAGCACCTTCCTCTTCGGCCTCTCTTACCTCTTCCTCGTACTCCTCAGCATCGTAGCCGTCATCTTCGTACTCATCCATATAGTCTTCGTAACGGAAGCCCGGTGCATCCTTTGCCTGGGTTTCGGACTTGATGTCAATCTTGTAGCCTGTCAGTCTTGCTGCCAGTCTTGCGTTCTGGCCTTCCTTACCGATGGCAAGGGATAACTGGTAATCGGGTACAACTACCTTTGCGGTCTTTTCGTCCGGATCTGCAAATACGGCTACAATCTTGGCGGGAGAAAGGGCATTCTGAATCAGGTTGCCGGGGTTCTCATCCCAGTTTACAATGTCAATCTTTTCGCCGCGGAGCTCTTCTACAATGGCATTTACTCTGGCGCCGTTCATACCGACGCATGCACCTACGGCATCCACGTTGGGGTTGTTGCTCCATACGGCAATCTTGGTACGGCTTCCGGCTTCACGGGCAATGCTCTTGATTTCTACGGTGCCGTCCTTGATTTCCATAACTTCGGACTCAAACAGTCTCTTTACTAATTCCGGATGCGTTCTGCTGACATTGATGCGGGGTCCCTTCGGGGTGTTCTTCACTTCCAGAATGTAAACCTTAATTCTCTCGGTGGGCTTGAATACTTCACCCTTTACCTGTTCGCTCTCATTTAACATGGCATCGGCTTTACCTAAGTTGATGCTGATGTTTTTTCCTACATAACGCTGTACCACACCGGTAACTACGTCATGTTCTTTTTCATAATACTGGTTGAAGATAACGCTTCTTTCCTCTTCGCGGATTTTCTGTAAAATCACGTTCTTGGCATTCATGGTGGCAATACGTCCGAATTCCTTGGACTTAATCTCCACATGCAGGATGTCTCCCACCTTTGCCTTCTTGGAAATTTCCTTTGCGTCATCCAGTGCAATCTGCAGGCAGTCGTCTTCCACATCTTCCTTTGTGGGTACGACTTCCTTTTCCGCATAGCAGAGGAAATCGCAGGTATCCCTGTCAATTTCTACCTTAATATTATCTGCTTTTCCGAAGTGATTCTTGCATGCTGTCATAAGGGAATTTTCAATTGCATCGAACAGAGTTTCCTTGCTGATTTCTTTCTCCTTCTCCAGTATGTCAAGTGCCTCCATTAATTCTTTATTCATTTTCCCATATCCTCCTTGTTTTTGCGGAGCAAAAATCCGAGTCTCCATGACGAGGAGAGGATTTATCCTCCTGTGTTCTATATTCTATATATCCGCTAAAAATCCAGTGCCAGCCTGATGAGCGCCACATCGCTTCTTTCAAAGGTCTGCTCACCGTTTTCTGTTTCAATGGTAATGCTCTTGTCATCGAAGCTCTTTAAGATGCCTGCAAATTCCTTGCATTTTTCAATGGGCTTGTAGGTCTTTATTTCCACTTCTTTCCCTATGCTTTTCTGAAGGTGCTTATCTTTTTTCAGGGTTCTGCCCAGTCCCGGACTGGATACCTCTAAGATGTACGCATCTTCGATAAAGTCCTCTTTGTCCAGTGCATCCGACAATGCCCTGCTCACTGTTTCGCAGTCATTGATGTTTACACCTTCCGGTTTGTCAATGTAGGCGCGCAGATAATAATCCGCTCCCTCTTTGACGTATTCCACATCATAGATTTCCACCCCGCAGCCCTCTGCAATGGGTAAAAGCAGCTTTTCCGTTCTGCTTTCGTAGTCTTTTCTTGACATGTCTTTTTCCTTTCTCAATATGAAGTTGTAAGTGACTGGAACATATGCCCCGGGCATTAAGAAAGAGTGGTACGCGACCACTCTTACCTTATGTTCCATATTTAACTGTATTCAGTGTAAACCTTTAAGATTGAAAAGTCAATGGTGAAAATGTAAAAATGTACTATTTCTCACATTTTTCTTCCTCATCGGTCAGAACCAGTTTCTGTTCTACCGTAACTTTTTCTTCATAACATTCAAAGATTTCGTTTACCCTATCCCTGGAAAGCTTCGGGGTGATAAGGCTTACCACCGGCACTACGATTAATCCTGCCACCATGGCTATGGCTCCTGCGTTGATGGAAGAAGCAATAAAATGGAAGAACATGTTGGACACGGTAATGCCCACGCCGCAGATAAAGCTTGCCCAGACAGCGGATTTCGTCACGCCCTTCCAGTACAGTCCGTACATGAAAGGCGCTAAAAACGCACCGGCCAGAGCGCCCCAGGAAATACCCATGAGCTGTGCTATAAAGGTGGGCGGGTCAAGGGCAATCACAACGGAAATCACCACAAAGAACACTAAGAGAATTCTCATGGTGAGAAGCTGCTTTTTCTCGTCCATCTTCTTGATGATATTTCCCTTTAAGAAGTCCAGTGTCAGGGTGGAGCTGGATGTCAGCACCAGGGAGGACAGCGTGGACATGGATGCGGAAAGCACCAGTACAATCACGATACCGATCAGGATATCGGAAAGGGAATTTAACATAGTGGGAATAATCGCATCGTATACAATGCCGCCCTGTGCGTTCCGGATGGCATCGGAGTCAAACAGTCTTGCAAAACCGCCCAGGAAATAGCATCCGCCGGATACCACAATGGCAAACAACGTGGAAATCACCGTACCGGTCTTGACTGCTTTTTCATCCCGGATGGCATAGAATTTGCTTACCATCTGCGGCAGTCCCCAGGTACCTAAGGAGGTCAGAATGACAACCCCCAGTAAGTTAAGCGGGTCGGGTCCGAAGAAGGAAGTAAAGGCTCCCTGCTGTCCCAAGGTTACGGGAATATCGCTGGAAATTTCAGACAGCTTAAAGACTGCCTGCATAAAACCGCCCTGCCCGTTTAATACGGAGGCAATGACTGCCACAATGCCGACCAGCATAACGATACCCTGTACAAAATCGTTAATGGCCGTTGCCATGTAACCGCCTAAAATCACGTAAACGCAGGTAAGGGCTGCCATAACCACAACACACACCGTGTAGGGCACATCGAACGCCATTTCAAACAGACGGGAAAGTCCGTTGTATACGGATGCGGTATAAGGAATCAGAAAAACAAAGGAAATAACGGCTGCCGTAACCCGCAGGGCATTGCTGTCAAAACGCTTTCCAAAATAGTCCGGCATGGTCTTTGCCTTTAAGTGCTTGCTCATAATTCTTGTTCTTCTGCCCAGCACAATCCAGGCAAGCAGGGAACCGATCAGGGCATTGCCGATACCGATCCATGTGGCGGAAATTCCGTATTTGTAGCCGAACTGTCCTGCATATCCTACAAAAACCACCGCACTGAAATAGGACGTACCGTAGGCAAATGCCGTCAGCCACGGACCGACACTTCTGCCTCCGAGTACAAAGCCGTCCACATTGGTGGCATGTTTACGGGAATAAAAACCGATTCCTACCATTACGGCAAAAAACAGTATTAGAAGTAATACCTTCACTATCATCTCTTTACCCTCATTTTCCTATGTTTTTATTTCCTGTATTTCTTTTTTCACACCGTTGTCCGGTGTATTAAACCGTCTCCCGGATTTCATCCTGTGTGACAAATTCCACATCGGTTTCTTTTAAGAGCTCTGTTGCTTTTTCCAGATTGGAAGTCTTCATGACGATGGACGCATCATCGTTTCCGGTCTCAAGCGCATACATGTACTCAATGTTGATATGGGATTTGCAGATTACCTCCAAAAGCTCCTGAAGGCAGCCCACCTTGTGGCGGAGCTTTACCCCCAAAACATCCGTAAGCATGGCAGAAAAACCATTTTCGCTCAAAGCTTTCCTGCCTGCTTCCGGTTCGGTAACCAGAAGCCGTAAAAGCCCATAATCACTGGTATCTGCCAGACTTAAGGAAACGATATTGATGTTGTTTTTCTTTAAGACATCCAGGACCTCTTCCAGTCTGCCTTCTCTGTTTTCGATAAAAACGGATAACTGTTTCAAATACATACAGCCGTTCTCCTTCCTTAATAAAGCCATGCGGGCACCGGACGCGCCCGCACGTTTTCCTGTTCTTAAATCAGCTTTCGGTTGTCGATTACATGCACGGATTTGCCCATGCTGCGCTCAATGGTCTTGGGCTCTACCAGTTTTACCTTTACGGCAAGACCGATGGCATGCTGGATGACCGTTGCAATCTTCTTTGTCAGTTTTTCTAATTCCTTGATTTCATCGGAGAAGAAACGCTCCTCTACCTCCACCTGTACCTCCAGGGTATCCAGGTTGTTCACACGGTCCACAATCATCAGGTAGTGAGGCGCCACTTCGCCCATTTCCAGCAGCGCAGACTCAATCTGGCTGGGGAATACATTGACGCCGCGGATAATCAGCATATCATCGGAGCGACCTTTGAAACGGCTGATACGCGCTGTGGTTCTGCCACATTCGCAGGGTGTATAATCGATGCTTGTCAGGTCCCTGGTGCGGTATCTTAAAATAGGAAGTCCCTCTTTGGTAATGGTGGTAAATACCAGTTCTCCCGTCTCACCTGCCGGCAGCGGCTGCAACGTATCCGGATCAATAATTTCCGGAATAAAGTGGTCTTCCTGCACATGCAGTCCTCTGTGATATTCACAGTCGCATGCCACGCCGGGTCCCAGTACTTCGCTTAAACCGTAAATATCATGGGCATGGATGTGCAGCTTGTTTTCAATCTGCTTACGCATGTTTTCCGTCCAGGGCTCCGCGCCGCAGATGGCGGTTTTTAACTTAACCTTGTCAAGGTCTCCCATTTCCTCCAGGGTCTCCGCAATATGTAACAGATAGGAAGGGGTGCAGGCAATCGCCGTTACATCGAAATCCTTCATCATGGTAGTTAATTTTTTCGTATTGCCGGTGGACATGGGCACAACCGTGGCTCCCAGTCTTTCCGCACCCGCATGGGCGCCTAAGCCGCCGGTAAACAGACCATATCCGTATGCAATCTGGATGGTATCCTCTCTGGTAACACCTGCCATGGTAAAGGCTCTTGCCACACATTCGCTCCAAAGATCCAGATCCTTTCTGGTGTATGCCACTACCGTTGCTTTTCCGGTGGTGCCGCTGGAGGCATGCACGCGCACAATTTCAGAACGGGGGACTGCCAGTAAGCCGAAGGGATAGTTGTCTCTTAAATCGCTTTTGGTGGTAAAGGGAAGCTTGGTAATGTCTTCAATACCCTTGACATCTCCCAATTCCAGCCCCATTTCCTGCATTTTTTTACGATAAAAAGGCACATTGTAATACACACGCTCCACCATTTTTACCAGTCTTGCGCTCTGCAGGGCATGCATTTCATCCCTGCTCATACATTCTTTTGACTCATTCCAGATCATGCATTTTCTCCTCCGTCAAAGCCTAACAGGAAAGCCTTCTTATTGATATCCACGGTCTTGGGCGGAACTGTTTTTTCGATTACGGAAAGCCAGGTTTCTTTATCGAAATCCATGTGTTTTGCCGCAAGTCCCAGTACAATGACGTTGAATGCTTTCACGTTGCCGATTTTTTCCGCCTCTTCCATTGCTTTAATGGAGTAGACTTTATGTTTTTTTGCCAGATTTTCAATGATATCGTCCGGATAGGATGCCGCACCCGTCACAACGGTAATCGGGTCAATTCTCCAGTCATTGACAATAATAACGCCGTCCTTTTTTAAGAAATGGGCATAGCGCAGGGCTTCCAGTCTTTCAAATGCTATCAGCACATCTGCCTGTCCTTCTTCCACGATGGGCTCTGCCACTTCACTGCCATAGCGTACAAAGGTAACCACGCTGCCGCCACGCTGCGCCATTCCGTGCACCTCCGATAATTTTACATCATAGCCGGCAGCCTTTGTCATTCCGCCCAGTATACGGCTGGTAAGAAGGGTTCCCTGTCCTCCCACGCCTACAATCATAATATTCTTCGTCTTCACTGTTTCGCCCTCCTATTACTTTGCGCAGGTCTCAATGGCCTGGAACATACAAAGATTTTTGCAAAGTCCGCATCCGTTACACATGGTAGTGTCAATGGCAATCGTGCCGTCTTCCTTCTTTGTCAGGGCAGGACAGCCGGGACGCAGGCAGGCGCCGCACTTCTTGCATTTTTCGGGAATGGGCTTGCATACGTTGGGGAATACATTTCCTTTTAAAAGTACGCAGGGAGACTTGGTAATGATAACGGAAACTTCGTCCCTTGCCACTTCTTCCTTAATAACTCTTTCCAGTTCCTTTAAGTCAAAGGCATTTACTTCCACTACATGCTCAATGCCCATCGATTTGCACAAATAATAAATGCTGATGGCCGGAACGATTTCTCCCTTTAAGGTCTTGCCGGTTGCCGCATGGTCCTGATGACCGGTCATACCGGTGGTGGAGTTGTCCAGAATCATAACGGTACCTGTTCCCTGGTTGTAAACCATGTTCATCAGGGAATTGACACCGGTATGCATAAAGGTGGAATCGCCGATTACAGCTACCCAGTTTTTAATGTAATCCTTGCCCTTCGCCTTTTCCATGCCGTGCAGGGTGGAAATGCTGGCGCCCATGCAGACGGTGGTATCAATGACATTCAAAGGCGCTACGGCGCCTAAGGTATAACAGCCGATATCGCCTGCGGCGTGGATTTTCAGTTTATTCAATACGGAAAATACACTTCTGTGAGGACATCCCGGGCACAGAATAGGAGGTCTTGCCGGAACCTGTGCCGGTGTTTCTACGGAAAATTCTTCCGGTTTCAGGGCTTTTCTTAACATATTTGCGCTGTATTCACCCTGAATGGTAAAGATTTCCTTGCCGATTGCCTTGATGCCCCAGGATTTTACCTGCTCTTCAATGACCGGCTCCAGCTCCTCGAATATGTACAGCTTATCTACCTTGGAAGCAAATTCCTCGATTAATTTTCTCGGCAGCGGATGTACCAGACCGAGCTTCAATACGGAAGCTTCGGGACAGGCTTCTCTTACATACTGGTAAGGAATGCCGCTGGTGATAAAACCGATGGAGGTATCTCTGTATTCCACACGGTTAACAGGAAAATCACAGCCGTCCTCCGCCATTTTTTTCATTCTTTCTTCTACATATAAATGACGCTGCTTGGCATTGCCGGGCATCATGACAAACTTCGCCGGGTTACGGGTATAGGGCTTGTCTTCGATTTCCTGTCTGTTGCAGAGCTCCACCGTTCCCTGGGAATGGGAAAGTCTTGTGGTGGTGCGCACCATGACCGGTGTATCGTATTTTTCGCTGAGTTCAAAGGCATACTTGGTAAATTCCTTCGCTTCCTCGCTGTCGGAGGGCTCTAATACCGGCACAATGGCGGCTCTTGCCACAGCACGGGAATCCTGCTCGTTCTGGGAGCTGTAAAGTCCCGGATCATCCGCTGCCACCAGCACCAGACCGCCGTTTACACCCGCATAGGAAATGGTGTAAAGAGGGTCGCTTGCCACGTTGACACCTACATGCTTCATGGAAACAATGGCTCTCACACCGCTGATGGAGGCGCCGATTGCCACCTCTGTTGCCACCTTTTCATTGGGAGACCATTCTGCATAAATCTCCGGGTATTTTACAATGTTTTCACTGATTTCTGTGCTGGGAGTACCGGGATATGCCGCGGATACTTTCACACCTGCTTCGTAGGCGCCTCTGGCAATAGCCTCGTTGCCCAACATGATTTTCTTTTCTGACACGATTACTCTTCCTTTCTCCTATGGTTCATTTTACATTCTCTCTTTTCTCCGATTGCATCTGCAATTTTGCGCAGAAACAGATATAATGATCATACCACGCATTTTTAGTACTGTAAAGCGTTACTGATACAAAGCATCCAACAGTTGTTTCATGGTCTTCCGCAAAACAGGGTGGCGGAAATTCGGTGCGATTTCTGCCATGGGTTTCAGTACAAAATCCCTGTTCTCCATATCCACATGGGGAATGATAAGATTTTCATCCTCATAGATTTCCCTGCCGTAAAAAATAATATCCAGATCAAGAGTTCTCGGACCCCAATGGATTTTACGCTCCCTGCCCGCTTCCTGCTCGATTTCGTGCAGCCTGTCCAAAAGCTCCGTTGGCGTATAAAGTGTTTCGGCAAGAAGGACGCCGTTTAAGAAGTCCGGCTGCTCCACTCCACCGTAAGGTTTGGTGGAAATAATGCTGCTCACCTTTTTTATCCGGATATATTTTTCTTCCAGTTTTTTAATGGCATCCTCTATTAACTGCCTGCTGTCACCTAAATTGGAGCCGAATGCTATATACACATCCGTCCGGCCTCTGTGAATTTTCACGGAAACCGATTCAAAAGGCAGAGGGATGGGGGCTTCCGGTTTTCTCAGCTCCAGATCCAGCGCCTTTACATTCGGAAACGAAAGCAGTACCGCTTCCGCCGTTTTTTCCGCTGCCGTTTCTATCAGATCAAAGCTCTGTTCCGTCAAAACCTTTTCCATCAAAAGACATACCTCTCCGTAATGTGTGGATGCCGTCAGATCATCGGATTGTCCTGCCTTTCTTAAATCCGTGTAGAGGACGGCGTTTACATAAAAATGCTGTCCTTTCTCCTTTTCCTCCGCAAACACACCATGGTGTGCGTATATTTCAAGATTGTCGATTCTGATTTCATCCTGTATCATAGTAATCCTCATTTCTGAGCCAATCTGCATTTCTGCGTCAATCCGCATCTCTGAGTCATTCCGCATCTCTGCGCCAATCCGCATCAGCTGTTCAAAATAGCCTCCGTCATCCGGATGGCACGCACATTTTCCTTAATGTCATGCACCCGCACAAACATGCAGCCCTTCATCACGCCCATGACCGTCGTAACAAGTGTGCCCTCCACCCGTTCGGTGACCGGTACATCCAGTGTCAGGCCGATGACGGACTTGCGGCTGGTTGCCAGAAAAATCGGGCATCCCAGCACCTTAAGACTTTCCACGTTGTTGATAATCTGTAAATTCTGCTCGTAGGTTTTGCCGAAGCCCACACCGGGGTCTAACAAAATTTTATCCGGTGCAATGCCCGCCTTGTCTGCAATGTGCAGTGTTTCCGCCAGATCTGCTGCCACATCCTGCATAAAGCTCTCGTACACGGGCTCCTTCCGGTTGTGCATCAGGCAGCAGGGCAGACCGCTTTTCGCAATGACATCCGCCATTCTTTTGTCCCACTTTAAGCCCCAGATATCGTTAATAAAATCGATGCCCGCCTTCACACCTTCTTCCGCCACCTCCGGCTTATAGGTATCAAGGGAAACAGGCACATCAAATCTTTTTTTGACCGCCTCAATAACCGGCAGCACTCTTTCCAGCTCTTCCTCGCAGGAAAGCAGACGGTAACCGGGTCTGGTAGACTCGCCGCCGATGTCCAAAAGGTCCATGCCGTCCTTAATCATCTCTTCCACATGGAACAGCGCCTTATCCTGCTCCACCCATTTTCCGCCGTCGGAAAAAGAGTCGGGTGTCACATTTAAAATACCGCACACATATGTTTTACCGCTTTCCTGAAATTCCCTGTTTCCTATTTTCATGCTTACGCCGCCTTTCCGCCTCACACCCCAAGTGTCAGGTTCTTCTTCTCATTGCTCCAGTTGCAGGCTTCCTTTGCTTCACAGGCAAAACATACCCTGCTTTTCTTGTCCGCCCGGTACAAAACACCGCTTAACGTGGGTTCTCCCGCTACGGACTTTGTACGGTGCTGTAAAACAGCCTCCGTAATTTGCGCTATTTCCGCCTCCGTGTACCCGCATTTTTCCAAAATAAGCGGGGCAATCCTTGCACTTGCCACTTCATGGGGCGTCCCGTTTTCATACTGCTCATGTTTGCCGATATCATGCAGAAGCGCCGCTGCATAAAGCAAATCTTCCGGAATTTGCAGATTTTCCCGAAGATTAAAAATCATGCCGATACGCGCCACATCCAGAAAATGCACCATATCATGCCGGCAGAAAATACGATCCTTTTCCGCTTCTTTGTTTTTCCCAAGGTGTTCCCGAAAAACTTCATTTTCCAAAATCCGGTTTACTCTGTCCGTTTCCACTGTCCGTCCCCGCTTGTTTTTACTGTCGTTTTCTGCTGCCATTATCCCGTTATCTGTGAAGCATCATAAAAAACTGCTTCTGCAGCTCCGTGTTTTCCTTAAACTCGCCGCGGACCGCCATGGTTTCGGTGAAGCTTCCGGGCTTTTTCACACCGCGCATGGTCATACACATGTGCTCCGCCTCTATCACCACCATAACACCCTTAGGGGACAAATGCTCCATAATGGCATCCGCTATCTGTGCCGTCATCTGTTCCTGAATCTGCAGTCTTTTCGCGAAGACCTCCACAGTCCGCGCCAGCTTGCTTAAGCCCACCACCTTGCCGTCCGGGATATAGGCAATATGCGCTTTTCCGTAAAAAGGCAGCATGTGATGCTCGCACATGGAGTAAAATACGATATCCTTTTCCATCACCATCCCGCTGTCCGAAACGGAAAACGTCTTCTGAAGGTGCGTGCCCGCATCCTCCGTCATGCCTCCGCAGATTTCCTCGTACATTCTGGCAATGCGCTCCGGGGTTTCCCGTAACCCCTCTCTGTTCAAATCCTCTCCGATGCCCTCCAAAATCAGACGGACACCGTCCTGTATTTTTTGCTGATTCATATCTGTATCCTCCGGGCAGTTTCGCTGCCATATCACTGCTTACCTAAAATATCCCTGACCCTTCCCAAAAAGGAAAGGGAGCCGAAACACAAAATCACATCTTCCTTACCGGCTAAAAGATATGCCATTTCCACCGCTTCCTCCACACTGCCTGCCGTGGTCACCCGCGGGTGATACGCACTGACCGCCGCAGCCAGATCCATGGCGGAAAGCGCCCGTTTGTTTTCCGGCGGTGTCACCGTGATAATCTGGTCGGCATAAGGATATGTGATTTCCGCTACTTTTTCATATTCCTTGTCTTTCAACATTCCCATTATATAGATAATTCTTTTATTTGAAAAGTAGGCAGACACAGATTGCACAAGTTTTTTGGCGGCCGGCTCGTTGTGGGCGCCGTCAATGACAAAATACGGTTTTTCCCGCAAAACCTCAAACCTTCCGGGCCACGAGGTTTCTAAAAGTCCGCGCCTTAAATTTTCTTCCGAAACAACAAATGCATTCTGCCGGTTCAGTGCTTCCACCACTTCTATGGCAACTGCGGCATTTTCCGTCTGACAGACTCCGGGAATGGTTATTTCCATGTCCTTATGCAGTGTACCGAACGCATCCCGGTAAGTGAACTTCTGTTTTTTCAGACCGTATTTTATCTTTTCGGGCACGGTTGCAAAAATACAGGAACAGCCCTGCTTTTCCACTTCTTTCCGTATTTCCGCTGCTGCCTCTTCCTGCTGCACGGCGCTGACCGCTACGCAGCCTTTCTTAATGATACCCGCTTTCTGATATGCAATTTTATCTAACGTCCCGCCTAAAAACTGCATATGGTCCATACCGATGGGCATAAGCACCGCAGCAAGTGTCTGGGTAATCAGATTGGTAGCATCCTCCCTGCCGCCCATTCCGGCTTCCAACATCACAATATCGCACTTTTTATCCGCAAAATAAAGGAATGCCAACGCCACCTCCGCTTCAAATGCCGTAGGGGCGGGCAGGCCATCCGCCTTTATCGTCTCCACTGCCTCCTTTATTTTTTCAAGACCTTCCGCATAAGCCTTCTTTGTCATGTTTTTCCCGTCCACCCGGATGGTTTCCCGGGGATTAAACACCGCCGGTGAAGAAAAAGCTCCCACGCGGTAGCCGGCCGTTTTATAAACGGTAGACAGATATGCCAGCACGGAACCCTTGCCGTTTGTACCCGCAATGTGAATGCAGGGGAAGGCATCCTGCGGATTGCCAAGCCGTCTGCACAGCTCCTTTATGCTGCTGAGTCCCGGCACAATGCCGCTTTTCTTTAATTCATCCATAAAATCCAAACATTCTTTTTCCGTCATCATTTTCTACCCGCTTTGCATATTTTTTGCTTTCCCGGAAACACTTTTCATAATAGAAAAAAGGAGTTCCGTTATCTTGAAAAAACTACTGCACAATTTTCTCCATTGCGGTATCTTAGGCTGGTGCATGGAGATTATTTTTACAGCCCTGTCTTCCTACCGCAGGCGGCAGTTTTCCTTAAAAGGCAATACCTCTGTCTGGATGTTTCCCATATACGGCAGCGCCTGCCTGATTGCCCCGCTTTGCAGACGTCTGCGGGGAAAACCGCTGCTTCTGCGCGGCTTTCTGTATGCCACCCTTATCTTTTCCGTAGAATTTCTAAGCGGAAAGCTCCTGCAGAAACGGCACATCTGCCCCTGGGATTACAGTCATTCCAGGTGGAATATCGGAAAAGTCATCCGGCTTGATTACCTGCCCTGCTGGTTTCTGGCCGGCTTACTGTTTGAGCGCCTGCTTTTGGAGAACGAACCGGTTTCCGCTTCCCGCCGCTTTACCGAAGAAAAGGACGGAGACATCTCTCCGCCCTTTTGAAGTCATATCCTTAATCGTTATCCATATCGTCCATGCTTTCCGTGCCGATGTTTAACGTATTTAAGGTACGTCTTCTCATGCGGGCCGCTTCGGAAGCCTCTAAAATATAGTTTTTAATTTCCCTGGATCTTTTCACATGTTCAATAATGAGCTTGGGATGGGTGGTATCACCTGTAAAGCAGGTAATGGTGCCGAGTCCCACCAGTCTTTCAAAAAAAGTCTGTGTATGCTCTACATCCTGTACTTTATACATATAACAGTCATTTTCGATTTTTTTGAAAAATCCCTGGTCTATCGTAAGTACATCATCCTTGATGATGTAAACCGTGAACGTAAACGGCAGTCCTAAAAACACCCATCTTTTTCTTTCCCTGTACTTGATATCCTCATCCGTTTCTTTCGCCATATCCGCAATACCTTCCCTTTCCTTTTGTACACAAATATCAATATTATAAAGAAGATTATACGTGAAAAGAAGATATTATGCAAGGCTATTACGAGAGGGAAAATTATTTTCAAAATATTTTTTGAAATCCCCCAAAGACCAATTGCATCACCCCTCCCTTTGTGTTACAATGTTAAAAATCTGAAAAGGAGGATGATATCGTGACAGCTAAGGAATGTATTAAAGGACGCAGAAGTATTCGTAAATTTGCAGATACTCCCGTTTCCAGGGATGTGATTGCAGATGTTGTAGAAACCGCTTCTTATGCTCCCAGTTGGAAACATACACAGATTACCCGTTATATTGCAGTGGAAGGCGAGCTGAAGGACAAAATCGCCGATGAATGTACCAGTGCTTATGCAAAAAATGGTGAGATTATCAAAAATGCTCCCATGCTGATTGCTGTTACTTTCATTAAAAACCGCAGCGGATTTGAACGTGACGGTTCCTATTCCACTCCCAAGGAAGGCGGCTGGCAGATGTTTGATGCCGGTGTTGCTTCCGAAGCTTTTTGCTTAGCAGCTTACGAGCAGGGACTCGGTACCGTAATTATGGGGATTTTTGATGAAGCCAAAGCCGCTTCCCTTTTAGAGGTTCCCGAAGAAAGAGAATTGGTTGCTTTAATTCCTATCGGCTATCCCGCTGAAAGTCCTGCCGCTCCCAAACGCAAGAGCGTGGAGGAATTATTATCATTCAAATAAATACATTAAAATCGAAGAGTTTTTTCTCTTCGATTTTTTTTGGGTCTTTCGCAATGTTCCATGCCGTATCCGCGGCAGAATAAATACAATGCGCCGCAGCTGCGGCAGAATGTGAGGAAATAGAATGAGACATTTAATGAGCCCACTGGATTTTTCCGTGGAAGAATTGGACAAGCTTTTTGACTTAGCGGAGGACATTGAAGCCTCTCCCGAAAAATATGCCCATGCCTGTGACGGCAAGGTACTTGCTACGTGTTTCTACGAACCCAGCACCCGTACCCGTTTAAGCTTTGAGTCCGCCATGATTCATCTGGGCGGAAAGGTACTCGGCTTCTCCGATGCCGCCAACTCTTCCGCTTCCAAAGGTGAAAGCGTATCCGACACCATCCGCGTTATCTCCTGCTTTGCCGATATCTGTGCCATGCGTCATCCCAAAGAAGGCGCGCCCATGGTAGCTGCCGAGAAATCGGGTATTCCGGTTATCAACGCCGGCGACGGTGGTCACCAGCATCCCACCCAGACCCTGACGGATCTGCTTACCATCCGCAGTCTGAAGCACCGTCTGGACAACATGACCATCGGTCTTTGCGGCGACTTAAAGTTCGGTCGTACCGTACACTCCTTAATCCGTGCCCTGGTGCGCTATGAAAATGTCCGGTTCATCTTCATCTCCCCCGAAGAGCTCCGTGTGCCCGACTACATCACGGATATGTTAAAAGAAAAAAATATCCCCTACGAAGAAGTCATCCGTCTGGAAAACGTAATGCCTTCCCTGGATATTTTGTACATGACCCGAGTACAGAAGGAACGTTTCTTCAACGAAGAAGATTATGTCCGTCTGAAGGATTTCTATATTCTGGACAAGACCAAAATGGAATATGCCAGACCGGATATGCTGATTTTACATCCCCTGCCCCGTGTCAATGAAATTTCCGTAGAAATTGATGATGACCCCAGAGCCGCTTATTTCAAGCAGGTGCAATACGGTGTCTATGTAAGAATGGCGCTGATTTTAACACTCTTAGGAAAGGATTGAAAATTATATGTTAAACGTAGGAAAGATTGAAGAAGGATTTGTACTGGACCATATCGAAGCCGGCAAGAGCATGGATATTTACAAAAACCTGCAGCTCGGCAAATTAGACTGCACCGTTGCCATTATCAAAAATGCCCGCAGTAACAAAATGGGGAAAAAGGATATTCTTAAAGTGGAATGTGACATCAACCAGCTTGACTTGGACGTTCTGGCATTCATTGACCACAACATCACCGTAAACGTCATCAAGGACGGTGAAATCGTGGACAAAAAGGAACTGGTTCTTCCCAAGACCATTACCAATGTCATCCACTGCAGAAATCCCCGTTGCATTACCTCCATTGAGCAGGGACTGCCCCACATCTTTGTTCTGGCAGACGAGGAAAAAGAAATTTACCGCTGCAAATACTGTGAAGAGAAAGCAGACAGAAAGAAGCTGTAAATTAAAAAACTGTAAATAAAAAGGAGGTGCCCATCCGGGTATCTCCTTTTTGTTTGTTATCTTTTTTCTTACTTTACTTATCTCTGTCTTTTTTCTTACCCAGCCAGCCTTCTTTTTGCAACTCCTGTAAATCCTCGTCATATATCCTGGACTTCATGGTCGGGTTGTTCTTGAATATCTTCGCTAATACCTTGTTGTTGCGCATGCTTTCATGCTTGGCGGCATTAATCCTGTACTGTGCCTGCAGATCCATAATTTCCTCTCTGTCGTCCTGGGAATACTGCTCGGATTTCTGACGCAGGTTTTCCTTGATGGCAGCAAAGCTCTTTTCGATGCTTGCCATACTTTCGGCAAATGCCACCTTTTTCTGTCCCATACTCTCGGCAAATGCCTGTTTCTTCTGGTCAACCGTTTCCGCAAAGGCCACTTTTCTGCGCTCCGCATTTTCCGCCATAGCTTCCCTGCGTTCCGCCCAGTCCTCTCCCGCTACTGCGGCAATAACCTCGGCTCTCTTCTGGATACGCTGCATTTCGCCCTTAAGCTTCTCCATAGAAACCAGCACATCCCGCAAATCGAGAGCTGCCTTGAAGGAAAGAGCAAAATCCCACACAATATAACAGGTCAGAAGAAGTGTCGCTATGGTCAGGATATTGTCTGGAATAGCCAGCACCAGTTTTTCCACCGGTTTGTGAATAACATAATTCATAAGCAGGGTAAGACCGCCCCAGGCGAGTGAACAGCCGAGACAGATATGTCCCTGAAAGTTAAAGGGCTGATTGGAATAATCCCAGTACCTTACCTTGAACAGAGCTTCCATTGCCACACCGGTAAAATACTCTAAAATGGTGGCGCCGATGCATCCGGCAATATAGACCGCCCACCAGTGTCCGATAAAAGGCTTCGAAACCACTAAAAGAAGAATGGCGCCGCTGCCGTACAATGGTAGGAACGGTCCCTTCATAAAGCCTCTGTTTACCCATCGTTTTGACTTTAAGGACACGTAGCATGACTCAAAGCACCAGCCGAAAAAACAGTAAAAATAAAAGAAAAACAGCCATTGAATGATCGTGTAAGAATACATAAAATCTCTCCCATCAGGTAAAGGTCTCAAATCGCAGACAGAGCTTACCTTTTTTCGTTGTATATTTTTCTTCCGCAAAAATAAATTTGCCAAAGCCTCTGACGTTGACCACATCCCCTACGGCAAGAGGTCTGCTGTTGTTTTCCGTCAGTCTGCCGTTCACAAAGACCCTGCCTGCCGCGAACATCTGCAGGCTTTCGCTTCTGGACAGATTGCACAGCCTGGAAATACAGCCGTCCAGGCGCAGGGAGCTGACAAGCACCTCCTGCTCACCCGGCTTTTCAAAGGAAAAACTCACCGTCGGGTCTGTTTTTTCACATTTCACATGGGTATGCTTAATCTGCAGAAGATTTTTGCAGATAAAGTCCGCCATGGAACGGATGCAGAAAATATAACCTTCTTTATCTCCGGTCCTGATATCTCCGATGCAGCTTCTCTCCATTCCCAGATTCATCAGGGCACCGAGAAAATCCCGGTGGGAAAGTTCATCCGCAAACTTTGCCAGAAGCGGCGTCACATGAATGCAGGTAATGGGAAATTCTTCCTCATAGCCGAATTCCTCCGGGGAGCCAAACCGCACCATCTGCCTTTCCGCCATCTCATAACCGCCGAAAAGCATCGGATGCGCAAAGGAAATCTCTTTTTTCATCTGCTCGTAAACCGATATTTCCGAGAGTCCCAGAAACGCACTAAAGGTGTAAATATTCTGCTGATAGGATTTATTTGCAAGATCCCGCAGCCTGTTGCAAAACTGCTGCTCCTCTTTGTCTGAACTAAATGCCATAGTGTTTTTTATTCCTTCTCCGGTATGTTGCCCCGGATCCGGTATGCAGCACATGCCGGGTAAATCTTATTCCGCTCAGCCTAATGCCACATCCAGAATCATCATTAAAAGAAATCCCACCAGTACGCCCAGTGTACCCGCATGGGAATGTTCGCCCAGATGCGCTTCGGGAATCAGTTCTTCTACCACCACATACATCATGGCGCCTGCCGCAAAGGACAGAAGCCATGGCATGAAGGGAACCAGTATTCCTGCCAGAAATACCGTCAGAATACCGAAAATCGGTTCCACAATGCCGGAAAGGCATCCGTACACAAATGCCCGGAAAGAAGAAGTTCCTTCCTTCTTTAAGGGCAGGGAAATGGCTGCACCCTCCGGGAAGTTCTGGATACCGATACCAATAGCCAGTGCAAACGCCGCCGCATAATCCGCCGCCGTTCCTCCGTTAATGCCCGCATTGGCAAACGCAAGCCCCATCGCCATTCCCTCCGGAATGTTGTGCAGGGTTACGGCAAACACCATAAGTGTTGTCCGTCCCAGGGACGTATGGGGTCCCTCCGCCTTCGTTTCTCCTATATGAAGATGTGGAATGAGTATATCCATCAGAAGTAGGAAAACAGCTCCCAGCACGAAGCCTCCCGCTGCCGGAATCCATCCGATACTACCGTTTTCTTCTGCCTGTTCAATAGACGGAATCAGAAGTGACCATACACCTGCCGCTATCATGACTCCCGCCGCAAATCCTAAAAAAGCCTTGTGAACGGACTCTTTCATGGACTTTGTAAAAAAGAAAACCACTGCTGCTCCCAATGTCGTCATAAGCCACGCAAAACCGGTACCTTCCAGTGCCAGTATAAAAGTATTCATTTTTCCTCCTAACCTTAATTAAAACTGATGACCTCTTTTTTCGGTGCCTTGGCTTTTTCCACACTGACAGCCGTAAGCACCGGTCCTTCTCCCTGGTAATCAGCCCAGTATTTTCTGTGTACCACCGCTTTTACCTTTACCCATTCCTTCTGCTTCAGGGCATCCGCTCCTTCGTATTCACAGGCATAGCCTAAGAAGGAAATGTCCTCTGCGCAGCAGGTCATTGCCATACGGCCGGGTACAAAATAATTCTTGGGAAAATCCTTGGGCTTCAGAACCATGGCAAGGAATTCGATGGTCTTTCCTTCGTATCGTTCCGGATGGTCCATAATATCCAGAAACCAGATACCGTATCCGTTATCATCCAGCTTCAGCACATCTGCGGATAAATCGTAAGGAAGGTCATCCTCTAAGATATCCGTAATTTCTCCGTTGGCATCTTCAAAAATAACGTCTGCCCTGGGATTTACCGCTTTAATGTTTCTCTTATACGTATTTAAGTCCTGCACTCCGTCACAGCGGTTCATGATAATCATTTCGGAATTCTTTACCATTTCCGCAAGCTGGGAACGCATATTTGTATAATACATGGGGAATGTGGAGCCGTCAATGGTGGTAATCTGCTGCTCGATACGCCACGATCTGGGCAGCTTCATGTTGCGGATATTCCACATACCATTATATTCTATGATAATTCTGCCCGGTTTGTGCTTCTTCTCTAACTCCGTCAGATATTCCGGAGTAAAATCTTCTTCGTTTTCAATAATTTCCATTACCGTGTGGCTCTTTTTCAAAAGCTTTTCGTCATATTCTTCCACACCTTCCTCGCAAAGAACCAAAAGGGTTGTTTCCCTGCTCTGGAAGTAGGGCTGTCCCAGTGTATAGGAAATGAACTGTGTTTTGCCGCTTTCCAAAAAGCCGTTAATCATATATACGGGTTTCATACTTTTCAGGTCTCCTTATCTCAAGATACCTGCCGGCTTTCACCGGCAGGTATCTCCTACTTGTCACGTTTACTCATTTATTTCAGGAAAAGGTCTGCCAGCTTGTCCTCGTCAATCTTGGAACCGATGACGCAGAGCTTACCGGTTACCTGTGCGGCACCGCTGCGGATATCGCTTTCTCCGGGTACATAATCGAAATAAATCCAGGTACCGTCCTCTGCGGGCACCATACCCTTTGCACGGAGAATCATGCCGTAAGAGCCGTCTTCCAGTGCGTGAAGCTTCTCTTTGATTTCGTCGGTTGTAAACTTCTTTGCGGTTTCTTCGCCCCAGCTTGTAAACACCTCATCTGCATGGTGATGATGATGGTGGTCATGGTCGTGACAACCGCATGTGCAGTCCGGGCCGTGGTCATGATGATGATGCTCGTGTTCCTCTTCGTCATGGTGATGGTGATGCTCATGCTCGTCATCATCGTCATCATCATGGTGGTGATGGTCATGGTGACAGCATTCATCGTCATCATCGTGATGGTGGTGGTGCTCATGCTCGTCATCATCGTCATCGTCATCATCATGATGGTGATGGTCATGGTGGCAGCATTCGTCCTCATCGTCATGATGATGATGCTCATGTTCATGGTCATGCTCTTCTGCCAGCAATGCCTGAATCATATCCTCCAGCTTGTCCGCTCCTTCGATGGTCTTTAAGATATCTTCGCCCTGTAATGCCTCCCAGGGAGTCGTAATAATGGTTGCTTCCTTGTTGTACTCCCTTATCATATCGATGCAGGTCTTAAGCTTATCTTCGCTCATATTCTGGGTTCTGCTTAAGATAATGGTTCCGGCGCAGGCAATCTGGTTGCAGAAAAATTCGCCGAAATTCTTGATATACATTTTGCACTTGGTGGCATCCACAACGGCTACGGCGCTGTTGACCTGGACATCCATATCCTTTGCCACATCGTCAACTGCCTTTACCACGTCGGAAAGCTTGCCAACGCCTGACGGCTCGATTAAGATCCGTTCCGGCGCATAGGTGGAAAGAACTTCCTTTAAGGAGGTACCGAAGTCACCTACTAAGGAACAGCAGATACAGCCGGAGTTCATTTCCTTGATTTCAATACCGGATTCCTTTAAGAAACCGCCGTCGATACCGATTTCACCAAACTCGTTTTCAATTAAAACCACCTTGGTATCATGTAAAGCTTCTTTTAAAAGCTTTTTAATCAGGGTTGTTTTGCCGGCACCTAAGAAACCGGAAAAAATGTCTATTTTTGTCATATCAAAAAACCTTCTTTCTGTATGCATTTTGCACTGTCTTCCGCACATTGCTGCCGGAAGCAGATAAAACAAAAAACCCTTGAATAAAATCAAGGGTCTCTTAGAGCTGCTGACGGGAATCGGACCCGTGACCTCCGCACTACCAATGCGACGCTCTACCGACTGAGCCACAGCAGCGGATTTCTGGAAGTTTGTCTCCCGCAATCACCGAAAGTTAATATACCATAAGGGTATGCAGATTGTCAATCACTTTTTTTATTTTTTTTGACATTCTGCATACCCCTGCCAAAAGCCTATGCCTTCGTCTCATCTCCCGGATATTTGGAGTACAGAAGCTTCAGCAGAATAGGTGTGGAAATACTGGATACAATAATCAGCAGGATAACCGCTGTAAAATAAACGTCAGTCAGAAGTCCTACGGAAAGTCCCTTCTGGGCAACAATCAGCGCCACTTCTCCACGGGTCATCATACCGATACCGATTTTTAAGCAGTCATGATTCTTAAACCGGCACAGCTTCGCCATCAGTCCACAGCCGATAATCTTGGCAACCAGACCTACAATCACAAAGCATATGGAAAACAGAAGGATTTCACCTGTCACACCGCTGATATTGGTCTTTAAGCCAATGCTGGCAAAAAATACGGGGCCGAACAGCATATAGGAATTGATATCCATCTTCTCCGCAATGTAACCGGAGTCCTGAATGGAGCAGAGGATGATACCTGCTACATAAGCGCCGGTGATGTCGGCAATACCGAAATATTTTTCTGCAATATAGGCAAAAGCCAGACACAGCGCCAGACCGATAATGGGAATACGTCTTGTATGCGGATATTTTTTATCCACAATCTTAAATACCTTATAAATAATAAAGCCCACTACAATAGCAAAAACAAAAAACAGGATTGTACTTAAGATAACCTTTCCGGGATTGGAATCCGGGTTTTTGAAGCCGATAACAAAGGTCAGTACCACGATACCGATTACATCATCAATAATGGCGGCGCTTAAAATGGTAGTGCCTACCGTACCCTTTAGTTTTCCCATTTCCTTTAAGGTCTGTACGGTAATACTTACAGATGTGGCCGTCAGGATAGTACCGATAAAGACTGCCTCGTAAAACTCATTATCTCCCCACGGTGCAAATCCGTAAAATCCCATGTAAAGCAGGGCTCCGCATACCAGGGGCACAAATACACCGGCCGTTGCAATCAGAAATGCTTTGGGGCCGGTTTTTAACAGTTCCTTCAAATCGGTTCCGAGACCTGCGGAAAACATCAGCAGCACAACTCCGATTTCCGCCATCTGCACAATAAAGTCCGTCTGCTGCACCAGCCCCAGTATGCTGGGTCCGATCAGTAAGCCCGCGACAATTTCTCCTACTACCTGCGGTGCTTTCAGCTTTCTTGCAAGCAGACCGAAAAACTTTGCAAAAATAATAATAATTGCCAAATCCTTAAAAATACTGTACGCTTCCATAATTCTTCCCATTCTCCTTCATTTAATCAGAAAAAGCAATCCTTGGATTTGCTCATCAGGAACCGGATTTTGTCCCCGTGCTTCCCGGCAAGTCCGTTAATCAGCTCTTCCGCTTCATCCTTGGAATTCTCGTTTACGCAAAATACACAGACATTTTTGCTGTTCCAGAAAAAGCCCTGTTTATACCATTTTATGTAATAAGAAATCCTGTTTTCCAGAAGTGTCTTTTCAATCTGGCTTTTAACATCCATATCCGCCGTCTCGCAAAGCTCCACTTCATTATGAACCTTCACCTTTGTGTAAATCGTCTGCATACCCGTTCACCTCTTTCCAATTTTACTATGTGTTCTAAAAAAATCAACTGCAAATAATTTTCTTTATTTTGGATTTTATCCGCTGCAGCGCATTGTCCGTGGATTTTTCATCCTTTCCCAGAACATGTGCTATCTGTACATACGTCATGCCGGTTATATACAGATCCAGCACTTCCTTTTCAAATGAACTCAGCTCGTCCTCAATTTTTTTCTCCAGATTTTCCAGGTTTTCCCGGTCAATCACGAGCTGCTCCGGATTCTGCCCGTCATCCACAAGCTGGGCAAGCCACTTCTGCTGTTCCTCTTCTTCCCCTTCTTTGCTTTCTGTCGAAAGAGAAATGTAGGAATTGAGCGGAATATGTTTTTTCCTTCCCGCCGCCTGTACCGCCGCATACATCTGCCTGCTCACGCACAAATCCGCGAAAGTATAAAATCCGGCATCCCTGCCGCTGTCGTAATCCCGGACCGCCTTAAACAGGCCAATCATGCCTTCCTGAATCAAATCCTCTCTGTCAGCTCCCAGTATATACATGGATGCCGCCTTGTTACGGACCAGATTTTTATACTTTTCCATAATATAGTCCGTAACCGGTACTTCGCCCTCCCGGAGCCTGACAATCAGTTCCTCATCCGTAAACTGCCGATAATCCTGCATTGTAATACCTTCTCCTGCCGCAGATTATTATCCCCGCAGACGTTGCCTTACAATCTCATAAGCCAGCACGCCTGCTGCCACTGAAGCATTCAGGGAGTCAATATCCCCCTTCATGGGAATGGATGCCACCATGTCGCATTTTTCCTTCACCAGTCTGCCTACACCTTCCCCTTCGTTGCCGATTACCACACCGATGGGACCTTTCAGATTCAAATCATACATCACCGTACCGTCCATATCCGCACATACAAACCAAAGACCTTCTTTTTTCAGGTCTTCGATGGTCTGCGCCAGATTGGTAACCTTTGCCACGGGTGTATAGTTTAACGCACCTGCGGATGTTCTGGCAACGGTGGCCGTAAGACCTGCCGCCCGGTTCTTGGGAATAATCACGCCGTGTGCTCCCGATAAATTTGCGGTACGGATAATGGCGCCCAGATTGTGCGGGTCCTCTATGTTGTCCAAAAGGAAAATAAAAGGAGGCTCTCCCTTCTTTCTGGCATTTTCCAAAATATCCTCTACCTCCGCATAGGAATAGGCTGCCGCATAGGCAATAACCCCCTGATGCTTGCCGGTTTCCGACATCTGGTCGAGTCTTTCCTTCGTTACAAACTTAACGAGGGTTCCCGCTTTTTTTGCTTCCCGTTTGATGGTCATGACCGGTCCGTCCGTACAGCCGTCCAGGATAAAAAGCTTATCTATGGTTTTGCCGGCACGATAGGCTTCAATGACTGCGTTCCGTCCTTCTATGGTAAATTCTTCGTATCCCAATTTAATCTCCTTTGAAAACAATGTCTATTCCGTAGACATTGTTATTCTCCCTGTTATTTTCATTCAGTTCCGTTAATGTCCTTCGCGAACCGTAAGCTCCAGCCGGGTAAAGCCCTCTTTCATAAGCTCTAACACCCTGTCCATTCTGTCGGACAGATACAGATAACCCATAAGGGCTTCCAGTCCCGTTGCTTTCCGGTAGTCCGCCACGCTGGCATTCTTTGCCGTGGTATAAGCCTTGGCGTTCCGTCCTCTTTTGTAAACCGCTTCTTCCTCTTCCGTAAGCAGCTCCTCCAACGCCTCTATCATGGCGGCCTGGGTCTGTGCCTTTACAAAATGGCTGGAAATTTTATGCAGATCGTGTGCGGAGCGGTTGGCATGCTCCACCACAAAGGTGCGCACCACCACGTCGTACACGTCATCCCCGATATAGGCAAGCGCCAGTGGGGAATAACTCCTTACGTCCACCCCGGGCAGTGCAAATGTCTTCCTTATTTCCGAAACAAGACTTAAGCCTTCTTCCATTTTACGCCCTCTCTGGTATCTTCAATTACAATGCCCTTTTCCAAAAGCTCCGCACGGATGGCATCCGCCTTTGCAAAATCCTTTTCCTTCTTGGCTGCTTTTCTTTCTTCAATCTTGGAAAGCACATATGCCTTTAATTCTTCGTCCACGGACTCCTCCGTACTGTCTGCAACCTTGCCGGACAGTAAATCCAGGGAAAGTACTTCATCAAAGCTCTTTACCAGTTCTCTCTTGGTCTTGTCGTTCATGTCTGCCTTTAACATCTCATACAGAACGGTAATCGCCATGGAAGAATTTAAGTCATCGCAGAGGGCATCTTCAAAACGGGTTTTGTACTCTGCAAATTTCTCTTTGTCCACTTCTCCTTCCTTGGACAAATCGGCAATTCTCTTTAAGAGCTTATTGTAAGCGGTCGTCATGTTGTCCAGTACTTCATAGGAGAACTCTAACGGCTTGCGGTAATGGGACTGTAAGCAGAACAGTCTGTATACAAGGGGATTATAGCCCTTTTCTTCCAGTAAGGAAACGGTCAGGAAATCGCCCTTGGATTTGCTCATCTTGCCGCTCTTATCATTTAAGTGATGCACATGGAACCAGTAATTGCACCATTTATGTCCGAGATAGGACTCACTCTGTGCAATTTCATTGGTATGGTGCGGGAAAATATTGTCCACGCCGCCGCAGTGGATATCCATGTATTCGCCCAGATGCTTCATGCTGATGCAGGAGCATTCAATATGCCAGCCGGGATATCCCAGTCCCCAGGGGCTTTCCCATTTTAATTCCTGGTCATCAAATTTGGACTTGGTAAACCAGAGTACGAAATCACTCTTGTTCTTCTTGTTGGTATCCTCTTCCACATCATCCCTGACGCCTACTAAAAGCTCATCCTCGGTCTGTCCTGAGAATACGTGGTAATTCTGTAATTTGGAAGTATCAAAATAAATGTTGCCGCCCATTTCATAGGCGAAACCTTTTTCCAGCAGTACCTCTATCATATGGATAAATTCAGGAATGCAGTTGGTCGCCGGTTCTACCACATCCGGGCGCTTGATGTTTAACTTTCTGCAGTCGGAAAAGAACGCATCCGTGTAGAACTTTGCCACTTCCATAACGGTCTTGTGCTCTCTCTTGGCACCCTTTAACATCTTATCCTCACCGGTATCCGCATCGCTGGAAAGATGCCCTACATCCGTGATATTCATGACACGCTTTACATCATAGCCTAAGTAGCGGAGTGTTTTCTCCAAAAGGTCCTCCATGATGTAGCTTCTTAAGTTGCCGATATGGGCGAAATGATATACGGTAGGTCCGCAGGTATACATTGCCACCTTGCCGTCCGTATTGGGCACAAACAATTCTTCCTTCTTGGTAAGGGTATTGTAAATGTGTAATTTATTTTCCATTTTTACATTGCCTCCGATTGTCGATTTCCTATATTGTTTTTAATAAGAGAATAAGCAAAAAAGTGCCGTTTGTCAAGAAACAAAGCGCTTTCGTGCCCTCATTGTTCCGGTATTTTGGCAAAAAAAACGCAGCCCGCTGTGAGCTGCGCCTTGTCTCATAAATTTTTCGTACATCCCGTGCAGCCTGCACATCCGGATGCGGTTCTGCTCTTTTCCAAAAGCTCCACATCCTGGGCGTACAGTTCTCTCGGGCTGTTTAACATGCAGACAGCCTGGGCGGATATTCCTTCCTTGTTGCCGGTAAAGCCAAGCCCCTCTTCCGTAGTGGCTTTTACGTTTACCTGGGAAAGGGTAATTCCCAGCCGTCCTGCGATGTTTTTCCGCATTTCATCAATATAGGGACGCATTTTGGGTGCCTGCGCTATAATGGTGGCATCAATATTTTCCACGAAGAAACAGTTTTCCTCCAGCAAATCCCTCACTTTTTCCAAAAGCACCAGCGAAGAAATGCCTTCGTAAGCGGCATCCGTATCCGGAAAATGTTTGCCGATATCGCCCAGTGCCGCTGCTCCCAGCAGCGCATCCATAACGGCATGCAGCAGTACGTCTGCATCCGAATGCCCTAAAAGACCTTTTTCATACGGGATTTCCACCCCGCCGATAATCATCTTTCTGTTTTCCGCCAGTCTGTGTACATCATATCCCATTCCGATTCTCATATGTTACCTCCGTTGGTATCTCCACCGGTATTACCGTTTTTGTTTTTAAGCCCGCCGCGACTATGCGGTTTTTAAGTCCGCCACATGCTGTGCAATCAAATCTTTCGCCTCTTCCATGCTGATACCCGCTTCCGCAAGCATCCTGGTAATAGCCTCTGCTTCCTTGTTTCTTTTTTCCGTAAGCAGGTCATTCAGTTCTCTTTCCTCCGACTGGATACGCACCTTTAATGCTCCAATCAGTTCTTCCTTTTCCCTGATTTTTTCATCTATGGATTTTCTCTGACCTCTTGCCATATGCTGACCTCACATTCCGCCCCTCGGGGCTTTTTTACCAGTATATGGACAAGATGGAAAATTTATACCTCGGAATCCATTTTTTTGTAAATCCAGCCGCGGTCCGCGTAGCAGGCATTGCAAACCCGGAATTCATAACCGAAGGGCAATGTCTTTCCGCAGTATTTACAGGTGTTGATATATTCTTTTTTATTCTTGGCAAGAGCCTGCATGATGCTTAACTCCGTCTTTTCCCTTGCCGCATCCAGACGCCTTATATCGATTTCCTTGCCCAGTCTGTTGGAAAACTGGTGGTATAAATCCAGCATCTTATAGTATGTTTCGTACCGCATCAGACCCTTGTCGTTGCAAATGCCGAGCGTTGGGAAAAACAACGTCACATCCGCCGTATAGGTCTTGCAGTATTCCAGCCACAGGGACACAATATCCCTGTTTTTGACATCGATGGAGCAGGTTAACATCCGGTAAAGCACGTGCTTGTCCTCAAAGCCGTCGATGTCCTTCCGCTCCCGGTAAGCCTTTTCATAGAGGAAAAGCATGTCCTCAATGCTGATTTTTTCAAAGGGTTCGTCCGGCTCCACGCTTTTCCACACCGTTAAAATCCGGTCAAGGGGCTCGTCCATGTTAAGAAGCACCGTCGGAAAGCCCAGACTTACCTTTTCAATCGGAAGTTCTTCCTTATTATAACGTTCTTTGATATACTCCCACTCTTCGTCACCGCAGGCATTCACATAGCCGGTATCGTACATGCCGAATCTTCCCGCTCTTCCCGCTATCTGACGGATCTCCGGTACGGTAAGCTTTCTTTTTTCCTTGCCGTCAAATTTTTCCGCCTGTAAAAATACAATTCGTCGTACCGGCAGATTTAATCCCATACCGATGGCATCCGTGGAAACCACCACTTTCGTTTCCTTTCCGGCAAACAGATGAATCTGTCTGCGGCGGATTTCCGGCGGCAGGCTGCCGTAAACCACACTGGTCTTGATGCCTTCCCGCTCAAGACGTCCGGCAATATCTAATACCGCCCTCTTGGTAAATACAATCAGGGCATCGCCGTCCCTTACATCATCCGGGAACACAAAGGGCCTGTCCTCATAAACAAGCGGCGTCTTTCTTTCATAGTGATGCTCCTCATAGGTATCGCCGCACATGTTGATTAAGTGCTTGATAACCTTTTCCCCGGCAGGACTCATGCAGATGTGGATTTCCTTTGCCTGTACGCCCAAAACGGCTCTCGTCCAGGAGTGCCCTCTGTCGGAGTCCACTATCATCTGCGCCTCGTCAATGACCGCAATATCATAGACCTGTTCCGTATCCATCATTTCTATAGTGGAAGAAATGACCCGGCTGTTTTCCTGATAAATGCATTCCTCACCGGTCAGCATGGTACAGGTTACCCCTTCGTCCGTCATCTTTTCATACACTTCCAGCGCCAGCAGACGCAAAGGGCCTAAGTACGCTCCGTTTTCCGCTTCCTTTAGGCGGGTCAGGGCATGGTAGGTCTTTCCGCAGTTGGTCGGACCGATATGCAGAATAAAATGTCTCTGCATGGCACGCGCTTTGGGAAATTCCGTTTCCGGCTTCAAGGGTACCAGATCAATAATCTGTTCCCGGATGCCGTATTCCGCATAGGAAACCGTAAGGTCTTTTAAGGTCCTGACACAGAGTTCCCCGTTCATCTCATTCCTAAGATAGTCCAGAAATCTCTCCGTGACAATTTCCTGTTCCGAAGGCTTCATGGCAGCCAGATCCAGCCGTACCAGCTCCGGCAAAAGGAAATCCCGGATTTGCATAATGGCTACCTGGTTGTTCTGCTTAAAGGCAAAGTAGCAAAGATTTCTCACCTGTCTGTGATAGTCCTCCAGCTTTGCTTCCTTCACATGACCGGACCTTATCCTCTGTAGCTCTATGGACAGGCTTTTGGCTCTTTTTACATACCCTGCCTTGCCGTCCTGATTCTTTTTTCGGTACCGGGCTGTACCCTCCCGGTATTGTGTAAAATAAAATTGTGACAGTTTTTCCTTCTTTACCATGCTCCTGTTTCTCTCCCATCCTTTCCAGTATACACTAACCGCCACAATTGCACCACAAAAAAATGCAGAAAAATCCGGCACTTTATGCCCTCGTACAAATTTCTTCAAAAATTTTCAAAAAATCTATTGACAAAATGCCCTTATATAAGCTACAATAGCCAAGTCGGTTGCGACAAGGGGTCTTAGCTCAGCTGGGAGAGCATCTGCCTTACAAGCAGAGGGTCATAGGTTCGAGCCCTATAGGCCCCACTCCGAAAGAACTTTCGGAACAAAATTTTACATGTTTTTATTCCTTATGGCGAGATAGCTCAGTTGGCTAGAGCATACGGTTCATACCCGTAGTGTCGAGGGTTCGAATCCCCCTCTCGCTATTTTTTATTGTTTAAATTACCTCATTCGCCCTTTCACAGTTTCACATAACCTTTCAAACACCCTTATCTCGTGCACCCAACGCCCCTATAATTGAAACAACTTTTCATTCTTTCTCATAGGTTTTCAAGAAATGGGTTTAAGTTGGGTTTAGAACGGGTTTACATCAGGCATCCCTTTTCTTGCTCATAAAATCATCAAAAGTCTGCATTTCTGCTTTCTTCAAATCCCTTGTCACATCCGCATAAATATCAAGTGTCGTACTAATATCAGCGTGACCCAATACGGATTGGATGACCTTGATATTGATACCTGATTCACAAAGGCGTGTGGTAAATGTATGTCTTAAAGTGTGACAGCTAAATCTCGGAAGAAGTACAACAGCTTCATTTCCTTTTGCCTTATCAAGAATCTCCTGATTGCAGTCTCTAATGATTCTGCGAAGAGCCTTGTTAAGCGTTCCCTGATGCTGCAAGTGTCCGAAACGGTTAATGAAGATAAAACCCGTAAACCCGTCCACCCTTGCCATACATTCAACACCGACCTGCTCTTGATATTCCTTTTCTTGCAAGATAGCTTCTCTTACACTTGCTATCATCGGAACGCTTCTTTCCCCCGCCCTCGTTTTAGGTGTGTTCACTCCGAAATAACAACCACCTTTAGCGTGATTAAAATATACCAATGTATGATTAACGCTTATGGTATTATTTTCAAAGTCAACATCATCCCACCGAAGCCCTGTGACCTCTCCAACGCGAAGCCCCGTTCCGAGCATCACCGCAAAAATCGGATACCAATGTTGATACATCGGACAGCTACGCAGGAAATCCGTAAATATATCCTGCTCCTTTACCGTCAATGCCTTCCTCTTTTCGGCAAAAAGGTTTCTTGCCTGCTTTAATTCCTTCAAGGCATTATCGCTGACATTGTTTCTTAAATAGCCATCCTCAACAGCAAGGTCTAATACCTGATGCAGAACCGTATGGATATTATCTATCGTGGCAATCTTCAAGCACCGTTCATCCAAGAGCCGATTGTAATATCTGCGAATATCCGACCTCTTGAAATTCACAATCTTAAGCCGTCCTATATACTTCATTAAATCCGTCTAAAGTATCGTGATAGGAATAATACCGCTTGCATCCGTTCCAATATTCCTTACATTCTTTAGCCTATCATCCGTTCCATTTTGTACTGCCTTGAAGAAATTGGTTCCCGTAACTCCCATCGGCTCAGATATAACATCACGAAGCGTAAACTGCACTCCCGTTTTATACCGTGACACATTATTGCACAACAATTCATATTGAGACATAGGACACCTCCTGCTTTCCGTATTTTATTCTACTATAGGTCTAAAATTCACACAGTTATCATCTAGTAAATCTACAAATAGTATATCTGCTTTATCTTCAATGATAGCGGTGGCTCTATCATATGCTTCTGGCGATAAGGTTGAAAAAACACAACCGTCATATCCGCTTGGTATTCGCACATGCCATGAAGTTATTGATATATAAGCAGTACCATCTTCATTCCAGCCATCGATAATTTTTTCTCTTATCTCCCTACATTCAGTATATTCATTTCCATTATAATTAACGGTAAATTCATATACATCGGTCAAGTCCTTTTTTGTGTGTAAATTCACTTTCAGTCTATTAGGCTACTTTTATGCGGCGTTCTTGCGGAACTTTGCAAGGATGCTGCTTTGTTTTTCATAGTATTCTGTCATATCGAA
>Ga0129313_1000412_pt1 | contig 37655 bp, 42 predicted proteins | sample O1105metagenome_FD_94436 | JGI IMG/M metagenome (GOLD analysis project Ga0129313, IMG submission 94436) | Orangutan group fecal microbial communities from fecal samples from Wisconsin, USA - O1105 metagenome | ecosystem: Host-associated > Mammals > Digestive system > Large intestine > Fecal...
AGGTTTTTGTAATTTTACAGGCAACCTTTTATTCACTAACAAATAGCTGGTGGAATATATGACTATCAAAGTAGGTATCAACGGTTTTGGCCGTATCGGTCGCATTGTTTTCCGTGCTGCTCAAGAACGCTCTGACATCGAGATCGTTGCAATCAACGACCTGTTAGACGCTGACTACATGGCTTACATGCTGAAATATGACTCCACTCACGGCCGTTTCAACGGTACCGTTGAAGTGAAAGACGGTCATCTGATCGTAAACGGTAAAAAAATCCGTGTTACCGCTGAACGTGATCCGGCTAACCTGAAATGGGACGAAGTTGGTGTTGACGTAGTAGCTGAAGCTACTGGCCTGTTCCTGACAGATGAAACCGCTCGTAAGCACATCACTGCTGGCGCGAAAAAAGTGGTTCTGACTGGTCCGTCCAAAGATAACACTCCGATGTTTGTTAAAGGCGCTAACTTTGACAAATACGAAGGTCAGGACATCGTTTCTAACGCTTCCTGCACCACTAACTGCCTGGCTCCGCTGGCTAAAGTTATCAACGACAACTTCGGCATCATCGAAGGTCTGATGACTACTGTTCACGCGACCACCGCTACTCAGAAAACCGTTGATGGCCCGTCTCACAAAGACTGGCGCGGCGGCCGCGGCGCATCCCAGAACATCATCCCGTCCTCTACCGGTGCAGCTAAAGCTGTAGGTAAAGTACTGCCAGAACTGAACGGCAAACTGACTGGTATGGCGTTCCGCGTTCCTACCCCGAACGTATCCGTTGTTGACCTGACCGTTCGTCTGGAAAAAGCTGCTTCTTACGAAGAAATTAAGAAAGCAATCAAAGCTGCTTCCGAAGGCCCGATGAAAGGCGTTCTGGGTTACACCGAAGACGACGTAGTATCTACCGATTTCAACGGTGAAGTTTGCACTTCCGTGTTCGATGCTAAAGCTGGTATCGCACTGAACGACAACTTCGTGAAACTGGTATCCTGGTACGACAACGAAACCGGCTACTCCAACAAAGTTCTGGACCTGATTGCACACATCTCCAAATAAGTTGAGATGAAACAGTAATCTGTAAGAGCGACTCAGGTCGCTCTTTTTTTTGCCTGAAGAAAGGATTGCGTAATGATTAATAAAATTTTTGCACTTCCGGTAATCGAACAAATTACCCCTGTCCTCTCCCGCCGTCAGCTTGATGAGCTTGAGGTTCTTGTTGTCGATCACCCACAGGTTAAAGCTTCTTTCGCACTGCAGGGCGCACATCTTCTTTCCTGGAAACCAAATGGTGAAGAGGAAGTCCTGTGGCTAAGTAATAATACCCCGTTTAAAACCGGCGTAGCGCTGCGTGGCGGCGTACCAATTTGCTGGCCGTGGTTTGGTCCGGCGGCTCAACAGGGCCTGCCTTCTCATGGTTTCGCCCGCAACCTGCCATGGACGCTGAAAGCGCACAACGAAGATGACAATGGCGTGGTGCTAACGTTTGAACTGCAGAGTAACGCTGAAACGCGTCAGCTGTGGCCGCACGAGTTTTGCCTGCTGGCCCGTTTCAAAGTGGGTGCCACCTGTGAGATGGAACTTGAAGCTCACGGTGAGTTTGAAACCACCTCGGCACTGCATACCTATTTCAACGTTGGTGACATTGCGGCAGTGAAAGTCAGTGGTCTTGGCGATCGCCTGATCGATAAAGTGAATGATGCTAAAGAAGATGTGCTGGCTGATGGTATCCAGACCTTCCCGGACCGCACCGATCGCGTTTATCTGAATCCGGAAGCGTGTAGCGTGATTCATGATGATGCGTTGAATCGCAATATCGACGTTGTCCATCACCACCACCTGAATGTCGTGGGCTGGAACCCTGGCCCGGCGCTGTCCGTCAGCATGGGCGACATGCCGGATGATGGCTACAAAACGTTTGTTTGTGTAGAAACGGCTTACGCGACCGCTCCGCAGAAAACCACCGAAGAAAAACCATCTCGCCTCGCGCAGACTATTCGTGTAGCTAAACGCTAACACAGCTCTGCGCACCGTGCCGGATGCGGCTAACGCCTTATCCGGCCTACAAACTACATGCAGCCATAGGCCTGATAAGCACAGCGCCATCAGGCAGTTCCGCGCACCGTGCCGGATGCTGCCAACGCCTTATCCGGCCTACAAACTACACGCAGCCGTAGGCCTGATAAGCACAGCGCCATCAGGTAGTTCCGCGCACCATGCCGGATGCGGCCAACGCCTTATCCGGCCTACAAACTACATGCAGCCATAGGCCTGATAAGCACAGTGCCATCAGGCAGTTCCGCGCACCGTGCCGGATGCGGCCAACGCCTTATCCGGTCTACAAACTACACGCAGCCGTAGGCCTGATAAGCACAGCGCAACAGGCAGTTCCGCGCACCATGCCGGATGCGGCTAACGCCTTATCCGGCCTACAAACTACATGCAGCCATAGGCCTGATAAGCACAGCGCCATCAGGCAGTTCTGCGCACCGTGCCGGATGCTGCCAACGCCTTATCCGGTCTACAAACTACACGCAGCCGTAGGCCTGATAAGCACAGCGCATCAGGCAGTTCCGCGCACCGTGCCGGATGCTGCCAACGCCTTATCCGGCCTACAAACTACACGCAGCCGTAGGCCTGATAAGCGCTGCGCCATCAGGCAGTTCCGCGCACCGTGCCGGATGCTGCCAACGCCTTATCCGGTCTACAAACTACACGCAGCCGTAGGCCTGATAAGCTGTGGGAACATCGGCATTTGGCAAATCAGGCCATATCCAGCGCGGTTTTACCTTTTGGCGCCGGATACGCCTTATCTAACTGCTTCAACTCATCTACAGAGAGCGTTATCTCCAGCGCGGCGGCATTTTGTTCGACATGCGCTACGCTTGCGGCTTTCGGAATTGCTATTACACCCGACTGGCGAATCACCCATGCCAGCAAAATCTGCGCAGCGCTAACATTGTGCGCGTGCGCGATGTCATTCACCACAGAGTTAGAAAGCAAATCGCCACGCAGTCGTCCCGCCTGGGCCAGCGGACTGTATGCCATGACCGGCATCTGCTGCTGCTGGCACCACGGCAGTAAATCATATTCAATACCGCGCGAGGCTAAATGATAAAGCACCTGATTAATTGCACACTCTCGTCCACCGGGTACCTGCCATAACGCCTGCATATCATCATAATCGAGATTCGAGACGCCCCAACGGCAGATTTTCCCCTGCGCAATCAGTGTTTCCATGGCATCGACGGTCTCTGCAAATGAAAAATCGCCCATCCAGTGCAGCAAATAGAGATCCAGATAATCAGTTTTCAGTCGACGCAGGCTCGCTTCGCAGGCGGCAATGGCTTTCTGTCCGCCGGCATTCCATGGGTAAACTTTCGAGACTAAAAAAGCGCTATCACGCCGCCCCGTTAATGCTTCACCCACTACCTCCTCCGCTGCACCATCAGCGTACATTTCTGCGGTATCAATCAATCGCAAGCCTAGATCCAGTCCGGCCTGCAGCGCAGACACTTCATCCCGGCGTCGGCTTGGATCCTCGCCCATGTACCATGTTCCCTGCCCAATAGCAGGAAGCGATACCTGGTTTGTAAACGTCACCTGTTTCGCTGTCATCGCACCCTCCTGTGTTAATGCACCACAGTAAAGCAAAACAACGCGCATGTGTCCTGTTAGGGTGCACAAATTGCACCATCATGGATTGGAAACCGATCGTTAAGGCGAGCGAAATAAAAAGCCCGGGAACAGCAGATGTTCCCGGGCCGAAATAATACAAAATCTTAACTACGAAGTGATTATTTTAACCGACCTAGATATTTTCCCTCTTTCATGGCGTTGATTTTTCCGTTTTTATAGACGATGACGGAAATCAAACCTGCGCTATAAGACTGAGCTTCTGCACTATTCTCATCATTTGCCGCAGGTTTGCCATTAATATAAGCAATGCCATCAGCACCACGTTTAAAGTCCACTCCAAGTTTATTCACATGCACGGGCGTGATTTTACTGGCGTGTACCGGAGCATTCGCGTCACTGACCATGGTTTTATGTTCATGCTGTAACTGCTGGCGGTAAGCCTCGCTAATGGCATACGCAGGTGCAGCAGAGGAAGCCACCAACGCAGCGATAATAATTAATTTTTTCATACGTTACACCTTAATACTTATCGTGTTTGTGGTGATGGCTGGAATTAGTATCATTTGTGCCATACACGTTTTGCGCGTTTTCCATAGCCTGTTTTTCAGCAGCAGCATTGATTGTCGCCTGACGGTTTTGCTCCGCAACATAACAGGCATCACGGCTCACACCCTTACTTTCGCAAGCATTCATGCGTGAAGCCTCGGTGGAACAACCAGCCAGAATCCCGCCCATCACAGCTATCATGATTAACTTTTTCATTATATATACCAGGTTTATTCTCAAAAAATCCACATGGCGTATTATATTTAATGCCATGAAGAGTTGCTGTCGCTACTTTAAAGTTTACTTAATATCTGCAATGGAATATTTAATGTCAATTTTAATTTTTTCAGATAAACACCTAAAGATGTAAAATTAAAATCAATCGATTAATTTTTGTTTTTTTCACATGAAAGTTAACTTTCGCCATGAGATAAACATGCTAAAAGAGTTATCAATAATTTTCATTGCGCTTAACAATAAGAAAATTACGCTTACCTCGATCGTAAATTTTAGTATTATCAACGCATTGAATAGCTACAAACCATTACTTCATGACAATGATTTGCTAAACCATCACGACTTTATTTCGTTCAAAAATGAATAGATAACAGGCTAATAAAATAGCAAGTATATTTTTAGTAACAGCGACAGGAATAATACGTTAAAAATTCGTTGTAGCCTGACAGAATGCCAAAACAGCACAAAAAATCAAATCTCATGTTTTAGATCAATATTCATCTCCGTCAAGCACAAAAAAGCCCGCACTGATGCGGGCTAGTGTTTGACGCGCATTAGTATCAGAACTTGTAGGTTACACCCACCGAGAAGATGCCAGACCAGGACTTATCGACCATCGGGCTGTCTTTCACTTCATCACTCAAACGCACATAACGGCCAGTGCCGTATACGTTCCAGTTGCCAAGGAAGTTATAGCTCGCGGTCAACTCCAGGTACGGATCCCATCCATCGTCAGCGTTGTAGCTTTTCAGACCACTGCGGCGAGACTCGTGATTGGACACGCCATAATAATAGTCGTTGTAGTTTTCGCTGCTGTACTGCACACCGATACCCGGCGTCAGAGTCAGCCCACCATTAGTGTAACGGTAGAGCCAAGCCAGATCCCAGATAAAGCCGTTGCTGTTATCCAGAGTATCACCCGCCAGTGCAGTACGCAGGAAACCATACTGGGTGTTATGTACATACGAGAGGCCAGCCATCATGCTGCTTTTACGCTTGTCGAGTTGGCGCAAAGCATGGCTATCGCTATCACCTGGCTTGAAATGCGTCGGATCATAGTACGCCATGATGGAAAGCTTATCTGTCGTGTCATTCCACAAATAGTAACCGCCACCCAAGCCGTGGAACCACACATTATCGCCTTCATAGGTGACAACCGGAACAGGGTAAACATCGCGGTCATACTGTTTGTATGGGCTGTTAATCACGCCGACACCCGCGCCAACAGTCCACTGGCTTTCAGCCTGTGCGGTGCTAACTGCGGTTGCGGCAAGGACGCTAAGTGCCAGAAGTTTGAGTTTGGTCACAATCCATAATTCCTTATTCAAATGTGTAGCGGTCAAAGTGTAACCGCCAATACGCTTCAGCCCAACTATTTTACGTATTCGCCCCAGAATGTAACCCCCTAATTTCTCAGCGAGTGATGACATTTTGCTTGCAGGACGATGAACACCGCATGAATCCCGCTCCAATTCTTTACATAAGATGTGCTTTTTTTGCTGATGAGTTATTGATATGCCATTGAAATTCATTTGCGCACACAGGCAAGTTTTGCAAATGCCATCTACGCTTAATTTTAGAAGGTGTATCACCGAATACGTTGATCTCCTGACCACTAAAATGGCATGAGAGTTGCTTATTTCCTCAGCAGCGACGTCGTTCAGTTTACCTCTTCAGGGGCCTCTACTATTCATATGAACGGCTCTTAACATGTGCTAAAAAACGAAAGGACGGCATACCATGAATATATTCGATCACTATCGCCAGCGTTATGAAGCTGCCAAGGACGAAGAGTTCACGCTGCAGGAGTTTCTTACCACTTGTCGGCAAGATCGCAGTGCTTATGCCAACGCGGCAGAGCGGCTATTAATGGCTATTGGTGAGCCTGTCATGGTCGACACTGCCCACGAACCTCGACTTTCTCGACTCTTTTCGAATCGGGTAATTGCACGCTATCCCGCCTTTGAAGAGTTTTACGGCATGGAAGACGCCATTGAGCAAATTGTTTCTTATTTGAAACATGCGGCTCAGGGTCTGGAAGAGAAGAAGCAGATTCTGTATCTGCTGGGGCCTGTGGGAGGGGGGAAATCATCTCTTGCTGAGCGGCTGAAGTCGCTGATGCAACGAGTACCGATTTATGTCCTGAGCGCCAATGGCGAACGTAGCCCGGTCAACGATCATCCGTTATGCCTGTTTAATCCGCAGGAAGACGCGCAGATCCTGGAAAAAGAGTATGGGATCCCGCGTCGTTATCTCGGTACGATCATGTCGCCGTGGGCTGCTAAACGTCTGCATGATTTTGGCGGGGACATTACAAAATTCCGCGTCGTCAAAGTCTGGCCGTCTATTCTGGAGCAGATCGCAATCGCTAAAACGGAGCCTGGTGATGAAAACAACCAGGATATTTCTGCGCTGGTCGGGAAAGTGGATATTCGTAAACTCGAACACCACGCCCAGAACGATCCTGATGCCTACGGTTATTCGGGGGCACTGTGCCGCTCAAACCAGGGGATTATGGAATTCGTTGAGATGTTTAAAGCACCGATTAAAGTGCTGCATCCTCTGCTGACCGCCACCCAGGAAGGAAACTACAACGGTACAGAAGGTATCTCTGCCCTGCCGTTTAACGGGATTATTCTTGCCCACTCGAACGAATCCGAATGGGTAACGTTCCGTAATAACAAAAACAATGAGGCGTTCCTTGACCGTGTTTACATCGTCAAAGTGCCTTATTGCCTGCGGATCTCTGAAGAGATCAAAATTTACGAAAAACTGCTTAACCACAGTGAGCTGACCCATGCGCCTTGCGCACCGGGCACGCTGGAAACGCTCTCTCGCTTTACCATTCTTTCTCGCCTGAAAGAACCTGAGAACTCGAGCATTTATTCGAAGATGCGCGTTTACGATGGCGAAAGCCTGAAAGATACCGATCCGAAAGCGAAATCCTATCAGGAGTATCGGGATTACGCCGGGGTTGATGAGGGAATGAACGGTCTGTCCACGCGTTTCGCGTTTAAGATCCTCTCTCGCGTCTTTAACTTTGACCATGCCGAAGTGGCAGCTAACCCGGTACATCTGTTTTACGTACTGGAGCAGCAAATCGAACGTGAACAGTTCCCGCAGGAGCAAGCTGAGCGTTATCTTGAGTTCCTGAAAGGCTATTTGATCCCGAAATATGCTGAATTCATCGGCAAAGAGATCCAGACGGCTTATCTCGAATCCTATTCCGAATACGGACAGAACATTTTCGACCGTTATGTCACTTATGCGGATTTCTGGATTCAGGATCAGGAGTATCGCGACCCGGATACCGGTCAGCTGTTTGACCGCGAGTCGCTGAACTCAGAACTGGAGAAAATTGAGAAGCCGGCGGGTATCAGTAACCCGAAAGATTTCCGTAACGAGATCGTCAACTTTGTTCTGCGTGCCAGAGCGAATAACAGCGGTCGCAATCCTAACTGGACCAGTTACGAAAAACTACGCACGGTTATTGAGAAGAAAATGTTCTCCAATACCGAGGAGTTGCTGCCGGTCATTTCGTTCAATGCTAAAACCTCGACTGACGAGCAGAAAAAACACGACGATTTTGTCGACCGTATGATGGAAAAAGGCTACACGCGTAAACAGGTGCGTTTACTGTGCGAATGGTATTTGCGCGTACGTAAATCGTCTTAACATAAGTGCCCGGTGGCGCATGCCTTACCGGGCTTGCAAAACAATGTTCCGTAGGCCGGATAGCGCCAGCGCCATCCGGCACTTACAGACATGGCGAACAGTTGGCAGTACGGGGGGCTTATGACCTGGTTTATTGACCGGCGTCTTAACGGCAAAAACAAGAGCACGGTAAACCGCCAGCGCTTCTTACGCCGTTATAAATCGCAAATTAAACAGTCGATCTCCGAGGCCATTAACAAGCGTTCGGTGACTGATGTGGATAGCGGCGAATCTGTCTCTATTCCGACTGATGATATTAGCGAACCAATGTTTCATCAGGGACGTGGTGGTCTGCGCCATCGCGTGCATCCGGGTAACGACCATTTTGTGCAGAATGATCGCATTGAACGCCCACAGGGCGGCGGTGGCGGTTCAGGAAGCGGACAAGGCCAGGCCAGCCAGGATGGTGAGGGTCAGGATGAGTTCGTCTTTCAGATCTCTAAAGATGAATATCTCGATCTGTTGTTCGAAGATTTAGCACTTCCTAACCTGAAGCAGAATCAGCAGCGTCAGTTAACGGAGTACAAAACGCACCGGGCAGGTTTTACCTCTAACGGTGTGCCTGCCAACATCAGCGTGGTGCGATCCCTGCAAAACTCACTGGCGCGCCGCACGGCGATGACAGCGGGTAAGCGTCGCGAACTGCATGCTCTCGAAGCGGATCTGGAAACCATCGCGAAAAGCGAACCAGCGCAGTTGCTGGAAGAGGAACGGTTACGCAAAGAGATTGCCGAACTACGGGCAAAAATCGAACGCGTGCCATTTATCGACACCTTTGATTTACGCTACAAGAATTATGAAAAACGCCCCGACCCTTCCAGCCAGGCGGTGATGTTCTGCCTGATGGACGTCTCTGGTTCAATGGATCAGTCGACCAAAGATATGGCTAAACGTTTTTATATCCTGCTGTATTTGTTCTTAAGTCGGACCTATAAGAACGTGGAGGTGGTTTATATTCGCCACCATACCCAGGCGAAAGAAGTGGATGAGCACGAGTTCTTCTACTCTCAGGAAACCGGGGGAACCATTGTCTCCAGTGCGCTGAAGTTAATGGATGAAGTGGTGAAAGATCGCTACAACCCTGCCCAGTGGAACATCTATGCTGCACAGGCATCGGACGGTGATAACTGGGCAGATGATTCACCGCTGTGTCATGAGATTTTGGCGAAAAAGCTGCTGCCAGTGGTACGCTATTACAGCTATATCGAAATCACTCGCCGTGCTCACCAAACCTTGTGGCGTGAATACGAACATCTGCAATCAACCTTTGATAATTTTGCGATGCAGCATATCCGCGACCAGGATGATATTTACCCGGTATTCCGCGAACTGTTTCATAAACAAAGTACGACCAACAATAGTTAACCACCTAAATAAATCAGCCAGAGGTTATCTTCTCTGGCTGATTTTTTTCCGGGTGTGGTGCATTCCGTTCAGCACGAAAAATGATCCTACATCCTTTCCACCAGCGGATAGAAATCTTTATTTTCTTTTTGCATACGCTCAAACACTTTGCGTAGAACAGTGTTGGCATCGCGTCTGAATGCTTCATCATTTCCTATTAATTTACTGGCAATATTCCAGCGCCGGGAAAATACGTCATAATCGCTGACAATATCCGTCATTTCGCGTTGAAATTTTGAGCTAACCTGTCTGAGCTTGCTATTTCCATCCTGCTCAATATGCGGATAAAGGAACTGATCTTCAGCAGACAAATGCGTTTTTATAATCGCACTCATGCTAACGATCGCAGTAGCAATTTCCTGCGCGTTGGATGATACACCTGCCTGGCTCAACTTACGTAAAAATGAAATTTTCTCAAGGATTTCAACATGCTGACTTTTCATTTTATCAATGTTCATCCGTTTATCCTTTTTATTTTCCCTTTACAGAGCAGCAGGCAATGTAGTTGAGTTGATGACGTTGCGAACGAAAGAAGCGAAACATTTTCAGGAACCGACGACGATTTTCGCTCGTGCGTAAGCCGTTAAACACAATTTTAACCGCCCCTGTAAGCCCTTCATCACGAATTAATCCGCGCGGCGACATCAGCGACATGTTGCCATTCTGCTGCAGGACCTGTTCGAACCCGCAGTTAAGAAACAAATCACGCCAGCCTTGTCTGGTCATTGGGCTAACGTTTGATTTCACCACATCAACAAGCTGGTCCTGATCGCCCGCACCCAGTTTCTGGGCGGTGAACATAATATCGTGGGTGAGCAGACGTCCACCGGGCTTCAACACGCGATAATATTCGGCAATTAACTTCGCCTTCGCTTTGTCGGCATACATTGTCAGCATGGCTTCGTTAATCACAACATCGAAACTGTTATCCGCAAAAGGAAGAGTGTTGGCGTTTGCAGCCATCACATGAATGTGATTTTCCAGACCATTTGCCGCTACGTTATTCCTTGCGTTTGACAGTGCGGTTTTATCCATATCAATGGCGTATACCGTACAGCCATAGCGTTGAACTAACTCTATCGCCGTCGTCGCCATATTACACGCCACTTCAAGCACCTGGCTGCCGGGCGTCAGCTGTGACTGACTAAACAACCATTCTGTTGCTTCAACGCCGCCCGGACGCAGACGGGTTTTGCCCAGGCTGGCTAAAAATGTATGACCCGCTTTTTCAGTCGCGCTCATTGGCCTGTCTCCTTTCTATAAGTTGCATTATAAATACAACATTAAGAGTTAAAGGTGAAGCGCGCGAATGATTTTTATTACAAAATGTCCTTGCCCGTAGCGTTAGAGCGGATGTATGCCGTGTGATAGACTGAAGTATCAGACTTACAGGGCTGTAAATCATTATGAAATTGCATCATAAAGCGCTCAGGCTCTTTATCTCCGTCAGCGTAATTGTTTTGACGTCTTCTTTTTTGGTTTATGAGCTCATTGCCAGCGATAAAGCAATGAATGCGTACATGCGCTATATCAATGAGAAAGCCGACTCATCGTTTCTCTATGATAAGTACACAAATCAGAGCATCGCAGCCCATCTGATGCGTACATTTTCCTCCCCCCAGGAGCCAGCCTCGCTCGAACAGCAAAAAGCACTTTGCTCCGCTTTCGACAGCGTTAACGGCACTCATGGGTTCAATCTCACTAAGCGCAACTATCAGCCTTTACACGGTACGTTGCAGACCACCTCAACAAAATGTAGCGAACAGCTTGATGACATTTTTCTGCTGCCCTCTTTTGACCGGGCGGTCAATGTTAATCGCCAGCAGAAAGATTACGGTCAGGGATTAGGGACGCTGGAGTATAAATTTCGATATTACGTCGATCTCAAAAATAACTACGTTTATTTCTATGATTTGATCGACTCGCGGAAATTTGCGATACACAACTGGTCGTTTTTGCAAAAAGGTACGCTGGGAATCGACCAGAATGATATTGACGGTATTTTCACTGGCCGCACGGTGATCTCCAGTATTTATGAAGATAACCTGACCGAGAAAAAGGTGATGAGTTTTTTAACACCGGTTTACTACGCCAATAAGCTAAAAGGTGTGGTGATGGTGGATATTAACAAAGAGAATTTACAGAATATTTTCTATACCAGCGACCGCCCTCTTGTCTGGCGCTATCTTGACGTCACGGTCTCTGACACCAGTTCAGGTAAAGAGATTATCGTTCATAAAAGTGAATCCGATCTGTTCCGCTATGTTCACTATGAGAAGGACATTCCTGGCGGTATACGCATCACACTCTCACTTGATGTTATGTACTTTATTGTCTCGTCCTGGAAGATATTCGCGTTCTATCTACTGGCAACGATATTGCTGCTGAATATGGTCAGAACGCATTTTCGGCTGTATCACAACGTCACGCGGGAAAATATCAGTGACGCGATGACCGGGCTCTACAACCGTAAAATTCTAACGCCGACGCTCGAACAGCGTTTACAACAGTTAGTAAACTCCGGCACCCTCGTGACCTTTATCGCTATTGATTGCGACAAACTAAAAGTTATTAATGATACGTTGGGGCATAAGGAAGGCGACCGCATTATCACCCTCCTGGCCAAAGCTATTCAAACGTCCATTCGCAAAAGTGACTATGCCATCCGCCTCGGTGGCGATGAGTTTTGCATTATCCTCATCGATCACCCCAGTGAATTAACGCCCCGCCTGCTGGAGAGGATTCGCTATAACTTACAAATTATTGCGCAAGATAGATCAATCAGCTTCTCTGTCGGAATTTATAATATGCAGCCAAACGACACCATTGATGATGCCTACAAAGCATCTGATGCACAGCTCTACCTGAACAAACAGAAAAAACGCACCGATGCGTAATCATTTTTCTGACAGGATTTTCATTGTTGTACCAGGAGTAAGTCATGACGGAAGTAAACAAAGGTAACGCAACGCACCAGCGTTTAATCTCCCTGTTGTCAGAACACGGTGCGACCTACCGCGTAGTCAGCCATGAAGCCGTAGGCAAATGTGAAGCTGTCTCTGAAATTCGCGGTACCGCACTGGGTCAGGGTGCAAAAGCGCTGGTCTGCAAAGTAAAAGGCAACGGCGTCAATCAGCATGTTCTGGCGATCCTCTCTGCCGATCAGCAGGCGGACCTGAGCCTGTTGGCCAGCCATATTGGCGGGTTGAGAGCGTCACTTGCCAGCCCGGCGGAGGTAGATGAACTAACAGGCTGCGTATTTGGTGCTATCCCACCGTTCAGTTTTCATCCGAATCTCAAGCTGGTCGCCGACCCGCTGTTGTTTGAGCGTTTTAATGAAATTGCGTTCAATGCCGGAATGCTGGAAAAATCCGTGATCATGGATACCGCAGATTACCTGCGCATCGCGAAACCGGAATTAATCCCGTTCCGCAGAGCACAATAACTGCCCAAGTTAGCAGTAAAAAACATCGCTTCGTGCGTTAGCCCAAAAAAAATCATAATCATTAAAAAAAGCCTGTTCCGTCACGCGTTTACGCGTACAGTAAGCAGGCTTATTTTTTCTTTTGGCAAGGAAACTACGATGTTTGATGTCACTCTGCTGATCCTGCTCGGACTGGCAGCTCTGGGCTTTGTCAGCCACAACACCACTGTCGCTGTTTCAATTCTGGTGCTGATTATTGTCCGTGTTACCCCTCTGAATACCTTCTTTCCCTGGATTGAAAAACAGGGCCTGACCGTCGGGATTATAATTCTGACCATTGGCGTCATGGCGCCGATCGCCAGCGGAACGCTACCGCCCTCCACGCTCATCCACTCCTTTGTGAACTGGAAATCACTGGTTGCTATTGCCGTTGGGGTATTTGTCTCCTGGCTTGGCGGACGCGGCGTTACGCTAATGGGCAGCCAGCCTCAGCTTGTTGCTGGTTTACTGGTGGGCACGGTACTGGGCGTGGCGCTGTTTCGCGGTGTGCCAGTGGGGCCGCTTATTGCGGCAGGTCTGGTCTCATTGATTGTTGGGAAGCAGTAGCCAGCCCGTTCAGATAACGGCCTGGTGTCTGTCCCAGGCCTTTTTTGAACATAGTGATAAATGCCGTGGTCGAATCGTACCCGAGCATTTGCGCGACCTGTTGTACATTGCGACCATCAATTAACGCCTGCAGCGCCAGAATCAGCTGGAGCTGGTGACGCCAGCGGCGAAAACTCAACCCCGTTTCTTTGACGACCAGGCGAGCAAGGTTACGTTCACTCATCGCAAATACGCTGGCCCATTGTCCCAACGTCTGCCATTGTGCAGGCTCTCTCGCCATCGTTGCGAGCATTCTGCGAATTTTCGGGTGATCGGAAACCGGCAACTGCATTTGCTCCTGGGGTTGCTGCGGCAGTTCATCAAACAACACCTGCGTCAGCCGCTGGGTTGCCGGCTCCAGCCGTTGGGCATCCGTTTTGGATGCCAGCGCCAGAATAAGCTCCCGGCACAACGGAGCAATTTTCAGCGTGCAGCAACGATCGGGCATCACGACGGCCTGCGGCTCAATAAACAAAAAGCATAATTGTGCGCCAACGGTAACGTGGTTGCTGTGTGGAATTTCACCGGGGATCCACACCGCATATTGCGGGGGCACCATCCACATAGCATTTTCAACCTCACAAGTGATCGCGCCATGCAACGCCAGAATCAACTGGCCTTTACGGTGCTGATGCAGCGGACTAAAAAGTTCATCTTCCCGGGCCTGAATACAAAACGCCACGGCCGCATCGTGGTGAAGATCCGGTTCATATCCATCCAGCCTCAGTCCTAACATAAAAATGTCCGATTTAAGCGATAAACTGTCATTTTAGCTTGATTCATCCATTGTGTAAAAACGCTAAGGTATCGCCTCGCCTGACGATATGAGAAAAAAATGACAAATACTCCTTCCTCCCGTGGCAAGAACGCAGCGTTGCTGATCGCGGGGATCCTGATGATTGCCACCACATTGCGCGTCACCTTTACCGGAGCTGCCCCGTTGCTGGATGCAATTCGCGCCGACTACGGTCTGAGCACTGCCCAGACGGGGCTTCTGACCACCCTGCCACTGCTGGCTTTCGCACTGGTTTCACCTCTGGCTGCCGCCGTTGCGCGCTGTTGGGGTATCGAACGCAGCTTGTGTGTCGCTATGCTACTGATTTGCGCTGGTATTGCGATACGTTCGCTGCCCTCACCCGGGTTCCTGTTTAGCGGCACCGCGATCATTGGTTGCGGAATCGCCTTGGGCAATGTGCTTTTACCCGGACTGATTAAGCGTGATTTTGCTCAGCATGTGGCGAAGCTCACTGGCGCATACTCGCTGACCATGGGCGCGGCAGCGGCACTGGGTTCCGCCATTGTGGTACCGCTGGCGTTGAACGGGTTTGGCTGGCGCGGTGCGCTGATGGTACTGATGGCCTTTCCGCTACTGGCGCTGATTATCTGGTTACCCCAATGCCGCCAGACGGCCAATGCCAGCTTGAGCAACTCGCGCGCGCTGCATTCCCGCGCGATCTGGCGCTCCAGCCTCGCCTGGCAGGTGACGCTGTTTCTGGGGATCAATTCGCTTATCTACTACGTCATCATCGGCTGGCTGCCCGCTATTTTGATCAGTCACGGCTACAGCGAGTCGCAGGCCGGTTCACTGCATGGTTTACTGCAGCTGGCGACCGCCGCGCCGGGATTATTGATTCCTCTCGTCCTGAACAGATTTAAGGATCAGCGCGCCATCGCCGCTCTGGTTTCATTAATGTGCGCCGTCGGCGCGGCGGGATTCGCCATAATGCCCGACCAGGCATTGCTATGGACCATCCTGTTTGGCTTTGGCTCGGGCGCGACGATGATCCTCGGCTTGACCTTTATTGGCCTGCGCGCAAGCTCAGCGCATCAGGCTGCTGCCCTCTCCGGCATGGCACAGTCTGTCGGATATTTACTGGCGGCCTGCGGACCACCACTGATGGGGAAAATTCACGACCTCAACGATAGCTGGCTGATTCCTCTTGGCGGGGTCGCCGTGTTAGCGATGCTGATGGCGGTATTTGGTTTGTGCGCGGGGCGCAATCGGGAGATCGCGAGCGCATAATGCACAGGGCAGGTTCGTGAACAACCTGCCCGTTTTTTTATCCGCGCGCGGCGCGCAGCATCGCCTGAACTAACGGCACGGGTTTTCCCGCCAGCGCTCCGCGTTCATGTTGAAAGAGCGTGCCAACATAAAATGGATGCGTCACCAGCTCAATGGCACGAATATCACCAACCTCATCCCAACCGGTCACCCGAAGATCGCCGCTTTCAAGCTCGGCGGCAAAATCCTCCGATACGCCATAGTTGCAGTGATATCCCTCGGTGATAACATCCCGCCCGTAGGCTTTGGCAATCAGCGTATTGGCCCGCAGCTCAATATCATCCGTTTTTTCTACCAGCGAGCAGGTCAATGGTGCTATCACCATTCGACCCGTGGTGTCCGTCTCGGCGTGGCCGGCATCGCTCCAGCCCAGCACGTTGCGGGCGTACTCCAGAATCGCATGCTGAAAGCCGCCGCAGGTACCCAGGAATGGGATGCTGTTTTCACGCGCGTAGCGTATCGCTATCAGCGCCCCTTCAAGATGGCGATATGGACTGCCTGGAACGACCCAGATGGCATCATAGCCAATCAAGTCCTCACTGCTGTTGATATCAGATGTAGTTAGCCAGTCGTAATCAGCCACTAATTCCAGAACGGCGGCAGCATCATCGATAGCAAGGGGAATAGCCTGGTGCGCCACAATATCGGGGCTGTAATCACCCACCAGCGCAATGCGAAGCGTATCTTTAATTGGGGAAATTTCCATTAAGCTTTCCTTGTGTCCTGACAATAAGGGACAGCATAAGGAGCCTCAGCCTACCGACTTTTTAGTGGTATCACAATCCCTTAAATTGGGAGTCAGGACAGGCAAAATGCTATAATAGTCACGTTTTACGATCTTATTTAACCGTAATAAAGTTGATGATAAATACCTGAGCGGTAGCTGAAAGGAGCGGATGAAGAGATGAAGATTCAGTGTAAACGTGTGTATGACCCGGCAGAAAAAAGTGATGGTTACCGCGTGTTGGTCGACCGGTTGTGGCCACGCGGGATAAAAAAGACTGACCTTGCTTTCAACGAATGGAACAAAACGCTGACGCCATCCTCTGAATTGCGCAAAGCATTCCACGCAGAACTGATCGATTTTTCACACTTTTCCGAGCAATATCGCGCAGAGCTGGCCCAACAGCAGCTGGAAGGAAAGCGCCTCGCAGAGATTGCCCGACAGCAAACCTTAACGCTACTGTATGCAGCGAAAAATACCCAGCAAAACCACGCACTGGTGCTCGCTGAGTGGCTACGTCAATGCTGACCGCGTATTACTTGGCCGTTGCCGGATGATCTCTACGCCAGAGTGACCATTCATCAATTACTTCCCCGTTGGGTAGTTTGCAGTCAGACTTAACACCTTGCGGAGTCTGCACCGCAATCAACGAGCCACCCTTTTGTTCGCAATACACCGATGCTGGATTCGCCATGCCAACTTTTGGTGGCACAGGCGCTTCCGGTTCCGTGGTACACCCCGCCAGCACCAGCAAGCCGGGCAAAAAAATAGATGCCAGTTTCATATTTACTCCTGTTAAAAACCTTATCCTGGCAGGTTACCCCGACTTTCCATCTATCTCCATGTTTTCCTGTCAGCTATCCATTTTATGTTAACATTCTGAGCTGGATGGCGTGTTTCATCTTTCACCTCGATGTTCTATCATGCGGGCAACGTCAGCCCAATCATTACTCAGGAGCATTTCACCTCATGTCGGACATGATCCTTGCCAGAGTCTCACAATCCTTAGCTACGGAGCAGTCAGTTGAGAGTCTGGTTCGCCAACTTCTGGAGATGCTGGAGATGGTGACTGAGATGGAATCAACCTACCTGACCAAGGTCGATCTGGATGCCCGTCTGCAGCATATTCTGTATGCGCGTAATAGCCGCCAAATGCAGATCCCCGAAGGGCTATCCGTGCCGTGGGATGAAACGCTGTGCAAACGCGCGATTGAGGAAAACTGTCTGTACAGTGACAACGTGCCCGCACGCTGGCCGGAATGTACCGCTGCTCGCGCACTGGACATCACCACCTTTCTAAGTACTCCCGTTCATCTTCCGGACGGAACGTTTTACGGTACACTCTGCGCTACCAGCCGCCGTCAGCAGGCACTGAGCCAACGTGGAGAACAAGTATTACATCTGTTTGCCGGTCTGATCGCCCAGTCGATTCAAAAAGAGTCGCTGGTTGCTCAGTTACGTGAAGCGAACGCCGCGCTGATTGCTCACTCCTACACCGATGCCCTGACAGGGTTACCGAACCGGCGCGCAATTTTTGAAAATTTGGAGACCCTTTTTTCGCTTGCCCGCCACCTCAGGCAGAAGATAGTTGTTGCCTATATCGATTTGGATGATTTCAAACTGATTAATGACCGCTTTGGCCACGAGGTTGGTGACCAGTTCCTGATCCAGATTGGGCAGCGCCTGCTCCGTGAATGTAGTGATAATGACATTCTCGGTCGACTGGGCGGTGACGAATTTTTAGTCGTTCGCCTGTCAGCGGAAGATGAACTTGATCAGCTTATGCGTCTGCAGCAGGTGAAAAATCAGCTGCAACAGCAGATTTGCGGTGACTACCACCTGGGTGATATTCATCTGTATTATCCTGGTGCCAGTCTGGGTGTGGTGGAAATTGATCCGCTGGAGACTGATGTAAACTGTGCGCTTCATCTTGCAGACAGCGCAATGTATCAGGATAAAAAGCGTCAGGATAAAACCCCTTTTGTCGTACATTAAGCCCTGCTATGCTGGCTCGTCTTTAAATAACTCTGGTAGATAATCGTATGCGACTCGGTATTATTTTCCCTGTCATTATTTTCATTTCCGCTGTCGTTTTCTTATCCTGGTTTTTTATTGGCGGCTACGCTGCGCCGGGAGCATAACGATGAAAAAAACAACGATTATTATGATTGGCGTGGCGATCATCGTGGTTCTGGGCACGGAACTGGGGTGGTGGTAACCAAAATAAAGGCCACTTATCAGTGGCCTCTATTGTCTGTATGTTTACTTAGCTTTTGATTTTTCTGTAGATAAACAACACCACAATCGCACCGATAACCGCTACGACGAAACTGCCGAAGTTGAAACCATCAACTTTACCAAAACCAAAGAAGGTACTGATCCAGCCACCCACTACCGCACCGACAACCCCTAAGATAATGGTCATAAAGAATCCGCCGCCATCTTTACCCGGCATAATCCATTTTGCCAAAATCCCAGCGATAAGACCGAAAACCACCCATGAAATAATGCCCATAATTTTCCTCACTTATGTTTTTAAATTAACGATTCACTCGTTGTATAAAAGCATAGCATAGCGCTGAAAAATTAAAATTTGTGATCGTCATCACTTCATATTTTCATCTTTTTCCGATGTTTCATAAGGTTATGACTGCTGACCGGTAGGCTAAATTTTTGCCGCTCCTCGTCATTAATGTCGAATCGTCAGTCATTATGCTTAACGCTTTTGCCGTCAGCCCCGTTATTGCTGGGTTTTCACTTCTGGCACACTTTATGCTTTAACAACCCGTCGCTACGACAAATCGTAGTCCGCGGTGCTTATCGCGTGGCTGCGTCTACAATTCGCGCTATTTCAGCATTTAACAGGTCTGTTATTGATGAAAAAAATCACCAGTGTTTGCCCATACTGTGGGGCCGGGTGCAAGCTCAAGCTTGTTGTCGAAAATAACAAAATCATCCGTGCCGAAGCCGCAGAGGGTGTAACGAACCAAAATCAGTTATGCCTGAAAGGCTATTATGGTTGGGACTTTCTTAACGACACTCGCCTCCTGACTCCCCGTCTGACTCGCCCGATGATCCGTTATGAAAAAGGTGGCAAATTCACGCCCGTTAGCTGGGATGAAGCCATTCGTTACACCGCAAAACGCCTGTCTGAAATCAAAAAAGCCTATGGTCCTCGCGCCATCATGACCACCGGCTCCTCCCGGGGAACCGGAAATGAAACTAACTACGTGATGCAAAAATTCGCACGTGGTGTACTTCATACCAATAATGTCGATTGTTGTGCCCGCGTCTGTCACGGTCCTTCCGTTGCCGGGTTACAAGAAACGTTAGGCAATGGCGCCATGAGCAATTCCATCAGCGACATTGAAAACTCAAAATGTCTGCTGATCTTTGGTTATAACTGCGCCGACTCGCACCCAATCGTAGCCCGCCGGGTAATTAAAGCTCGCCAGAACGGCGCAAAAATCATTGTCTGCGACCCACGTCGTATTGAAACCGCTCGTATTGCTGACCAACATTTGCAGTTGAAAAACGGTTGCAACATGGCTCTGGTTAATGCCTTTGGTCATGTTCTTATCGAAGAGCAACTCTACGATCGCGAGTATGTGCAAAAGCATGCGGAAGGGCTGGAAACATACTGGGAAACCGTTAAAGACTATGCGCCTGAAGCGGTTGAACATTTGACCGGCGTTCCCGCACAGCAGGTTCGTCAGGCAATGCGTACATTTGCCGCAGCACCATCGGCAACCGTAATGTGGGGGATGGGCGTCACTCAGTTTGGTCAGGCTGTTGATGTGGTTCGCGGTTTATCGAGCCTGGCGTTGTTGACCGGGAATCTGGGTCGCCCTAACGTCGGCGTTGGTCCGGTGCGCGGGCAAAATAACGTGCAGGGTGCGTGTGATATGGGGGTACTACCTAACCAGTTCCCGGGATATCAGGACGTGACCGATTCCGTAGTCAGGGAAAAATTCGCCAACGCATGGGGCATTGACGTTAATCAGATGGATGACAAGGTTGGAACGCGCATCACTGAAGTTCCACACCTGGCTATCGAAGGCAAAATAAAAGCCTACTACATCATGGGAGAGGATCCGCTGCAAACCGAGGCCGACCTGGGCCTGGTCCGCGAAGGGTTTAACGCGCTCGATTTTATCGTCGTGCAAGACATCTTCATGACTAAGACAGCGGAAATGGCCGATGTTCTCCTGCCCGCCACCTCATGGGGCGAACATGGCGGCGTCTTTACCTGCGCCGATCGCGGCTTCCAGCGTTTTGAGAAAGCGATTGAACCCACCGCTGATGTAAAACGTGACTGGGAGATCATCAGCCTTTTGGCCAGCGAAATGGGCTATCCAATGCAGTATCAAAATAACCAGCAAATCTGGGATGAGATGCGCGAGCTGTGTCCGCTGTTCTACGGCGTGACCTATGAGAAAATGGGGGAAATGGGGCATGTTCAGTGGCCATGCCCGGATCTCGATAGTCCTGGTACGCCATACCTTTACGCACACAGCCAGTTTGATACCGCCAACGGCAAAGGCAAACTGTTTGCCGCACCGTGGCGAGCGCCCGCAGAAGTTCCGGATGACAATTATCCGCTGGTACTGTGTACCGTGCGTGAGGTTGGGCATTACTCCTGTCGCTCTATGACCGGTAACTGCGCAGCGTTACAAGCGTTGGCTGATGAACCAGGATATGTGCAAATCAATACCAATGATGCCGAAAAACTCGGTATCCGTCATCGTGATCTGGTGTGGGTCAGCTCGCGTCGGGGTAAGGTCATCAGCCGTGCGGATGTATCCGAGCGCATCAATTCCGGAACGGTTTATATGACCTATCAATGGTGGATTGGTGCATGCAACGAGTTGACCCAGGATAACCTCGATCCAATCTCGAAAACGCCGGAAACCAAATATTGTGCCGTAAATATCGAGCACATTAGCGATCAGAGATGGGCTGAAAAGTATGCCGCTCAATCGTATAGCGACATGAAATCACGCTTATGTGAGGCCATTGCGTAATTCCCCACCATCGCCACCTGAGTCTGGTTACCCAGACTCAGGTCTTATCTCATTACTTTACCAGGTGAGGTTCACTGAAACGGATGGAGGCAGATTCCTCCTGCATATCCCGCTGCATAAAACCGAGGTTCATCAGAAACAGGCCAGCCATAAACGGCAGTTCGTACAATTCTTCAATCATATCGCCATATTGGGCATTGTGCAGGAAGATGGGAGCCAGCAGACGATGATGCTCTACCGTATCGGAAATCAAAAATGCGCAGGCGGTGATCGCCAGCAGCCAGAGCGGTAGCGGTTCATTACGCACGCGTCGGACAATATCCAGGCGTAAGCGCTTCGACAACAGCACCGGCAGAATAATCATGGAAATCATTACAACAGAGATAGCTCTGAACAGAAGTTTAGGCTGCTCCGGGAAATAGTCGCGGCCCCAACTGGTGCTTCTCCCCAGCAATACCAACCACCACGCGGCTGCCCAAAGCCAAAATTGCTTCTCGCCTTCAGGTCGTGATAAAGGCCGAATATAGCCAAGGGTAAATACCGCACCAAACAGTAGCCATAGCGCCTGCCCATTTTCGATCCATCTGACGACAGTGCCGTTAAGCAGCGGAAGATTCCAGTTCGCGGTGAACGGGATCGCCACAATGACCAGTCCTAGAATAAGTGTGGGGAATGTAATTTGGGTATTCAGTTTCATAAGCGCGATGTTCTGTATTGTTACTTTTTTGCGATCATAACTCCTGTGAATGATCGACAATTAGCATTCAATGCGGATTTCTTAAGGTATTCTTAAGGAATCTTTTTTCGGACATCACTACGTTCAACACAAATAAAATAACCGCACAGCGCCGTCAAAACGAAGTGCGGTTAGTACATTAAAATTCTTTGTATTCAATCAGTAAGAGTATTTAATACCTACCATCCGCAGACTTCATGCTCATTCTCGGTATCGTACGAACGAACGGTATTGACCAAGTCTTTGACCACTTCTGCTGCCACATCCGGCACCAGTAATGTCATCGGCGCTTCTGTTTCATAATCAACAGAAACACCGTTGCTGTTATTGGTCACGGTTACGGTATAGGTTGCTTTGCCCATGATTTACTCCTTGCCGGTGCGCACGACTTTTCGTTGATTTGCACTCTCCATCAGAACTTCCGGGGCAACGAAAAAATCGATATTAAAGTAAGTGTCGTCGGTCATCACTTCGATGTTATGCCATTTTTCCGGCGGAAAAACGCCAAACTGACCGGCTTCAATAACCATCACCTCTACTGGCTCCGGACTGTGTTCATCGGCGTATCCGAGATATTTGACCGCCCCCTGCATAACCGAAAGTCGTGGATAAACCCCAGCACGAGTTCCTTTATCAAGGTGGCGTTCGAAAATTCCGGCAGGTGCGGTTTCTTTGTTCCAGAATGGTGTAGAGCGTGTATGGATATGATTCTGTGGAATTTGAAGCATTTTTCTTCCCTTTTCCAGTCGACAACCAGCGAGTCTTATTGAATCGCTGCTGTACACAGGGTACGCCTCAAAATATACATTTAAAATACCATTTATTGGTTATAACCCTACAATTATAAATGAAAAGCAAAGCGTCATATTGAAGGCCCGCCGCAACCAGCGGGCCATTGGCATCACGACTGAAGCGTGGCCAGACGAGCGGCAAAACCAACGAAAATCAGGCCGATTAGGGAATTACCCACTTTGGCCAGTTTTTTCTTCGTGCGAATATACTGCGTCACAAACGCGCCGGAGAAAATAAGGAAGCTCAGATAGAAAAAGCTCACTACTTCAAGCGTAATGGCCAAAATAAAGAATGACAGCCCTGAGTGCGGTGCATTGACATCAATAAACTGCACAAAGAACGAAACATAAAACAAAATAGCTTTGGGATTCGTCAGGCTCAGAATTAATGCTCGCTTAAAAATAGCGCCAAACGGGACTTCCTCAGGTGCGGCGTCGCTTGCTTTCGATTTCAGTGTCGCATACAGGATCTTCGCACCTAGGTACAGCAGATAAAACGCGCCAAGATAGCGAACGATATTGAACAAAACAGGCGTTGTTTTGATCAATGCGGCAACACCGGCATAGGCCAAAAACATCAGCACGGCATCACCGATAAACACACCGCTTGCGGCGAGATAACCACCCTTCACTCCCCGACCGACGCTGTTCTTCAACACAAATATCGTATTTGGCCCCGGTACCAACACGATAAAAATGGCTCCCACCAGATACGTCCAGTAATTCAGAACTCCATACTCTGCGAACACGTTAACCTCTTCCTGAAAAAACACATGCACTTGCTGCGATACAATATGCTAACGAATGCATCGGGTGATGGAAAGAAAAGGTTATGAATTAAAAAACCCGCCACTGGTGACGGGTGTGTACAGATAAGGTTAGCCCGGATTAATGGTGCAGCATCTCATCCACAACCTCTTCTCCCTTCAACTGATAAGGGTAATAGGTAGGCCAGTTTTCCATCTCTTCAAGCAAGGCTGCCTGCGAGGTATTTCCCATAAAGATATGGAAGTGGCTCGATTTACGCGGCGCGATAATATGATCGCTAAATTGCACATATTTTGGCGCTTTGCTGTCAGCAGCTTTACACTCAAACAGATACCGTACACCTTTCTTGCCTGATTTATAAGTTAGGATCTTATATCCGGCATAGTCGTATTTACATGATGCAACCTGATTCCCGGTATGAAACTCCATCACACCATTTTCAATACCGATAGTGTCTACGTTGGTTGCATAGCCTGTACGGTAATACGCTTTGATTTGTTCTGCCGTTTTGCTTTTATCTTTCTCCGCTTTCTTTTTGAACACCGGATCAAGCTCGCCGCTGACCAGATACGGATAGACAGATTGCCACATGCCATCCCAGTCGGTCAGCGCCCTGTTCTGCACCTGGTTGTCATCAAATACCCCTTCAGACGCCTTTTGTTCTGCTTCACTCATTGGCGCACCATGGGAATGATGACCATGCGCCAGAACCGAACTACTGACTAAAAGCATCCCCAGAGCGATTGTCAGTTTCTTAAAACGAATAGCCAAAATTTCACCCTCAAATCAATTGCGAGTGAAGTGTTATAATATAACATCACATTTAAATCAACGGCGTTGTGAAACATTTAACCGCTCTGGTGCGCGATTTTCCAACGGCTGTCAAAATGGGCCTGATACTGCGCAACAACGGCAGGTTCGTCACGAATAACTAACACATTTTCAGAGTTAGCAAATTCTGCGGATTTGGCAAAGTTGAACGAACCGGTTTCCAGCGTGTCGCCATCAATAATCATTACCTTGTCATGCTGGATGTGGTAGTGACCATCCAGTTGAACATCAACCCCATTCGCGGCAGCAAAAGCGATGGCCTTCTGGCTCACCTTACCCTGGTTTCGTTTCTTATCGATAACAGCCCGAACCACAACGCCTCTCTTTTCAGCGTTGACCAATGCATGAACAATATCTGCAGACTGAAATGAATAAGCCATCATATCGATGCTGTGCTGCGCATGGTTGATTGAATCCAGCACTAAAGCCCGAGCCGACCCTTCCGGTGAAAAACCCACCTGAATGGAAGCATGTGCTGCAAAAGCACCCGCCCCGTACATTAGCGCAGCCACAGCGATAGTTTTTACGATCACGTTAGTTATTTGCCTGAAATGCGAAAGAGACCTAAGAGAGTAGCGCTCGCGTGCAGATCTGATCAAGCAGTGCCTGCTGATGACTGATAATGAGCATACCCAATGGCCTACGCTGAGATTCTTCAAGCAGCAGCGCCCAGATATCCCGTTGAATAGAAGGATCAAGCTGGGCAGTAATTTCATCGGCAATAAGAAAACGTGTCCGCGGGTCCAGCGCGCGAAGTAAAGCAATTCGCGCCAGTTCACCACCAGAAAGTTGTCCGGGACGGCGGGTTAACCACTCTGGATTGATGTGAAGACGGGTAAGCATTGCAGCAGCCGGTCGCCATGCATCATACACCGCATCACCGGTGCTGCGTCGGGGGTTAAAAGTTAATTCCGGATTCTGTGGCACCAGTTGCACTGGGCAATACTGGTGCATCGGCAAAGGTTGGTCATCAACCAGAATGTCACCGGAAGTTGGTTTCTGCCAGCCCGCCAGCACGCGTCCCAGCGTCGTTTTGCCAGTTCCACTGGGCGCACAAATCCCAATACGTTCTCCAGGGCGTAGAGAAAAGGTCAGATTTTGCCACAGAACCTTTTCCCCCTGACGGATTGTTACATCACGACAGCACAGCATCGCGCTCTCCAAAAAGTTGATTTCTTTCAGGCAGCGCCCGCCATTGTCGTTGCAGGTGTTCGCTAATCTCTCCGCGTAACAGCTGTTCCCGGCTGACGTTATCCGACACCCTTCCCTGATGCAGAGCGACAATACGATCCGCATGGCGGGCCGCCAGCGTGAGGTCATGCGTTACCCATAAAACGCCAGCCCCTTGCTCACATTGCTCACGCAACTGTTCAAGCAGTTGATTAGCGAGAGGTGCATCAAGCCAGGCGGTAATTTCATCCGCCAGAATATAGCGAGCCTGACTCAGAGACGCGTGACAGGCCAGAACACGTTTTGCCATGCCGCCTGAAAGCTGACGCGGAAAAGCATCTAATACGCGACTTTCCAGTCGGCTACGCTGGAGCAATCGTTCAATTTTTCCGGCATTCCATTGCTGGTCAGAAAGCTGGCATGCCCTGCGCAGATGCTTTTCAATCGAGAGCAGCGGGTTAAGTGCCTGAATACCTTGCGGGACGTAGTTGAAGGTATTGCCTCGACATTTGCGAATGTTATCACTGTCCAGCGTTTTACCTTCCAGGGTAATAACGCCGTTGAAACGCAAATTGTCTGGTAAGAGATCGAGCAGACATTGCAGCAACAGGCTTTTACCTTCTCCACTTCCTCCAACTAGCGCCACCATCTGACCAGGCGCTACGTCGAAAGAGATATCCTGCAACAGCGAAGACCAGTTTTTCGCGCCGTACCAGCGATAACGCGCCACGTCCAGTGAGACCTGCCTTAAACTCAACATGCGTCACCTCGTAACCATAAACGATGCACCGCCCTTGCGAGCTGATCGAATAACATCACCAGACTGAACAGCATCAGTCCAGGGAACAGTACTAACCACCAGTCGCCATGACTGATAAACCTCAGCGCATCCGCCAGCAGCAGGCCCAGCGACGGTTCATGCGGTGCCAGTCCAAAACCGAGGAAGCTTAACGCCGCGCTGTGCAACACTGCATGGGGAAACATCAGCAATGTTCCCGTTAGCCACTGGGGTAACAACGCCGGTAGATAGTGATGCCGCCAGCAGTAAAAATGGCCGTGCCCCAGACGCCAGGTCAACGTCAGATAGTCACTGTGGGCCACGCGCTGCGCTTCAGCACGCAGGATTAGCGCCAAACGCGGCCAGTGCGTTAGTGCAACCGCCATGATTACCCCGTTTTTCCCGCCGCCCAGCGTAAAACAGATCAAAATAAGCAACAGCAGATGCGGCATCGACAGCATGGCATCAGTTATAAGGCGCATAAGAACATCCAGACGCCGATGTATGCGCGAAACCGCCGCCATCATTAACGCAATCAAGCCACTGCACAACGCCGCACCAATACCAATTTGCAGACTGGTTAGTGCCCCCTGAAAACAACGGATCCACAGATCGCGACCAAGATTATCGGTGCCAAACCAATACATCGCATCAGGTGGAAGATGACGGGCAAGCAGATTAACGCTCAACGGATTATCCAGCATTGCGGCACCATATACTGCAATGAATAACAGGCAGCTGAAAGAGAACAAAAGACGAATTAGCGTCGGCGTCGGGTTATAGAGCATCAGGTCGCTCCAGAGCACGGTTCAACATACGGACAAGCCAGGTAGACAGCGAATTGCCAATGAACACCAGTACGGTACTGAACAACACAATCCCCATCAGTAACGGCAGATCGCCGCGTAATCCGGCATCAATGGTGGCCTGCCCCAGTCCTGGATACGCGAAGACTTTTTCGGCCAATAGTGCACCTCCCAGCAGTTCTCCCAGTGAGGCAAACTGCAAACACAGCGCAGGCGTAATTGCATGACGCAGAACCTGATGGCGTAACAGTGACCAGCCTTTATCTCCCTGGGAACGTGCAAAACGGACAAATTCGCTTTTCATTACGCTGGCGATGCTTTCCCGCGTATGAAGCGTAATTTGTCCCAGTCCCAGCAAACTGAGCGCGCAAACGGGAAGCACCAGATGGCGCAGACGCTCGGGAAGCATGACCATATCGCCGCTGTTCCCCGGCTCCCATGCGCAGCAGACCGGAAATACCGGCCAGCGCACGGCAAATAACGCCAGCAGCAACATGCCAATCCAGAAGGTCGGCAACGAGGAGAGCAGATAGCTGAGGCGACAGATTGCTTTGTCCGGCCAGCGATTCAGGTAGCGACCCGCGACAAACCCCATTGCCGTTCCCAATATGCCGGAGAGTAGCCACGCGCCGCCAAGCAGCGCAAACGAGGTGGAAAAGCGTTCCTTGATCACGCTGGCAACCGGCGCATTAAACAACATGGAATAGCCGAGATCGCCCTGCAATACCCGTAAAAACCAGTGACCAAAACGCTCCCATAGCGGCTGGTCCAATCCCCAGCGAGCAGCAATGCGTGCATATTGCTCCGGCGGCACATGCAGGAGATCGTTGCCAATATAAGCGCGAATCGGATCGACTGGAGAAAAGCTGAGCAGCACAAAAGTGCCAGCCGCAACCAGCACTAATAACACTATCAGCCGTAGAAAATGGCCCACAACAGACTTCATCAACGGCAGGTCCAGGTCCATTCGTCCAGATTATTGAGCAGTGACCAGCTACCGTGAATCTCCGGTGCGCCTTTGCCTAAGTCAATACACGGATTTGCCAGGTAGGTATGCTGAATATTCAGCAGCCATGCCCAGGCAGCATCGCCCTGCACGCCAGCGCCTTGCTTGCCATCCCACTCCACCTGTTGCCAGAAAGGCAACGCTTTTTGCCAGTCCGGGGCATCGATAGCCTGTTTAAGATGCTGTTCAACAACAGGATTGCTGTAATAGCCTGGATTGTAATATTCCACGCCCGCGGCCTGATTACTGTAATGATGGAACAGCTCCATCGGATCCAGACTTCCCCAACCAAATAGCGTCGGGTTCGCATGCATGTGACGCTCAACGGTTTCCCAGCTTCCGGACTGTAGTGATACCTGAATTCCCACCGGTTCCAGCATCGCACGTACGGCCTCAGCTAAATCCCGGCGCGTACTGTCACCGCTGGCATACCATAAAGTCAGACGAGCCTCTTTACCGTCTTTCACACGTATGCCGTCTTTACCCACCTTCCAGCCGGCGTCTTCCAGAATAGTGCGGGCTTTTTCGCTGTCGCCATCTTTGAACGCAACAGATTGCCCCTGCCATGGCAGCCCCTGCACCGCGCTATACGCAGGAATCGCATGACCTTCCATGACCTGATCGGCAAGCTGCTTACGGTCGATGGCATAGTTGATGGCGCGCCTGATGGCAACATCGGCAGTGATATCGTTCCCGATCGGATAGCCATTGGCGTCTTTTTTACCTGCAGGAACCATGGGGAACACAATGCCCCGGTTTTCCACGCTATCGCGTACCCAAAGTTTCAAATTTTTCTGCTGAGGAGCGACCGCCATCGACGGCGCGATACGTACGAGTCCCAGTTGGCCGCTGCGCGCTGCGGCATAAGCGTTATCTTCATCAAGGAAGACAAACACCAGCTTACTGAAATCATTTTTCTTACCGGCATACCAGGGGTTCGCCTCAACGATCAACTGCTGCCCCGGCTGAAAACTCACCAGCCGATAAGGACCCGCGCCAATCGGATTTTTGGCAAATATTTTTTCGTCATACCGTTTCGCCGGAACAATACCCAAAGAACCCAGCACATTCACAAAGGTGCTCTGTGGGCTATTTAGCGTAATTTCTACCGTACGGTTATCTTTCAGGCTGGCATGGGTGAAGTTTCCCATGTCGATTTTGCCGCCGCTTTTTGCTGCTTTGTTATAGGTGAACACCACATCTTCAGCGGTTAGCGGGGAACCATCAGAGAATTTAAGGTCAGGTTTTAACGTCAATGTCCAGGTTTTGCCGTCTGCGCTGGTCTCTACTTTTTCCGTCAGCAGGTTTCCCCAGCTCATATCTGCATTTTGTTTTAATAATGGTGCATGCAAAAGCAAATAGCTGCCATGACTCCAGCCCAGCATCGGGTCAAACCCTTCCGTTGGTTCTGGTCCAATTGCCAGTTTTAACGTCTGCCCTTCGCTCGCATTTTGCGCGGCAAGAAGTGGTGAGGTTAATGCGAGAGTCAATGCGCACGTAAGCAGTGCCAGCTTGCCTTTGATCATTATGTTATCCAGATTTACGTTATTTTTATGCTGCATAACGATTTACCGTCGTTAAGCAGTCTCCTGGGGAAGGGATTATGGCGGACAGAAATGATGAAAAAAATGATGCGGCGCAGAAAAGTATGACGATTTTCTAAAATTATCATACTTTTTTCTGATACTCCGTTATGAGTACGATATGAATCTCAGAAAATAGGTTAATCCCTCGCCATTTATTCAATGGAATATTAATCCCGATCTAATAATTACCCATGCGGACTATTGGTCCTCCCTGCTAATTCCTTATCTAAAATTCATGACAATTTATGTATATTTATTCAAGAAAAGCACCAGAAGTGACAAGTTATGTAAATTTGTAATGATAATTATTTGTATTATCATTTTCATCAATTATCTTACTGCCTTTGAATTTTTAACAAAGGAAGTTTGACTATGCGTTTAAAACCTATTGCCTCTGTCGTTCTGTCCTGTTTTGGATTTTCCAGCCCCCTGGTGTTTGCTGAAGATGTCATGGTGGTAACCGCTTCCGGTTACGAAAAGAAAATCACCAATGCCGCCGCCAGCGTCTCTGTTATTTCGCAGCAAGAGTTACAAACCAATAAATATAATGACTTAGGTGAAGCCCTGCGTTCTGTTGAAGGGGTAGATGTTGAAAGCAGCACCGGTAAAACCGGTGGTCTTGAGGTTAGTATCCGCGGCATGCCCGCCAGCTATACCTTGATCCTGATTGACGGTATTCGTCAAAACGGCAGCAGCGACGTAACGCCAAACGGCTTCTCTGCCATGAATACCAGCTTTATGCCCCCACTGGCGGCGATCGATCATATTGAGGTGATCCGCGGCCCGATGTCGACGCTTTATGGGTCCGACGCAATCGGTGGCGTGGTGAATATCATCACCAAAAAAAGCACCGATAAATGGAGCACTTCCATCAATACCGGCGTTAACCTGCAAGAGAGTAATAAATGGGGTAACAGTACGGTCGCCAACTTCTGGTCAAGCGGCCCGTTGATTGCGGGCGTATTGGATATGCAGGTTCGGGGGAGCACAACCCAGCGTCAGGGTTCCAGCGTCACCTCCCTCAGCGATACCTCCTCCACCCGCGTACCTTATCCTACCGAGTCGGAAAACTATAATATTGGCACACGTCTCGACTGGAAAACCAACGAGAACAATACGTTATGGTTAGATCTCGACTCCGCCAGACAGCGCTATGACAACGATGACGGGCAGTTGGGCAACCTGACAGGGGGGTATGATAAAACGCTACGCTATGAGCGTAACAAAGTGACCCTCGGCCACGATACAGCCTTAACGTTCGGCACCTGGAAATCCTCCCTCGGCTGGAATGAAACCGAAAACAAAGGCCGGCAATTGGTATCTTCCGCACTCACGCCAGAGAACGCAGGCCGGGCCGGTGACGCGCGTGAACTGAAGAACACCAACGTCATTCTTGACTCAGTGCTGCTGACGCCATTAGGTGATTCACACCTCTTAACCCTTGGCGGAGAATACTGGGATGCACGGATGAAAGATGGTGTGGTGCTGGCCAATACCGGCGAGACGTTCCATCAAAAAACGTGGGCAGCCTATGCGGAAGATGAATGGCATATTCTCGACTCGCTGGCCTTAACCGCAGGAACACGCTATGAGCATAACGATGTCTTTGGCGGTCATCTCAGCCCGCGTGCCTATATGGTCTGGGACGTTTCCGACGCCTGGACGCTCAAAGGCGGCGTGACGACAGGATATAAAGCACCATCACTAAGCCAGTTGCATAACGGGATCAGCGGTGTAACCGCACAGGGAACGGTGAATACGGTCGGTAACCCGGACCTCAAACCTGAGGAAAGTATTAGCTACGAAACCGGGCTGTATTACGAGAACGACGCCGGGCTTAACGCCAACATTACCGGCTTCTATACCGAATACAAAAATAAAATTGTCTCATATTCTATCGATGATAATACCAACAGCTATACCAACAGCGGCAAGGCAAGGACCGATGGCGTTGAATTTGCCAGCACCTTCCCTCTATGGTCGGATGTGCTGACCTTATCTCTCAACTACACCTACACTCAGAGCAAGCAAAAAGATGGTGACAATAAAGGCGCGCCATTAAGTTACACACCAAAACATATGGCTAACGCCCGTCTGAACTGGCAGGCAACGGAAGATATGAACGCCTGGCTCAGCGCACGTTATCGCGGCAAAGCCCCACGCTTTACCGAAAATTACGACAACCTTAGTGCGGTACAAAAGGCCGTCTATGACGATAAAGGCGCTGATTTAAAAGCCTGGACCGTTGTCGACATGGGGATGTCTTATAAGCTGACCAAAGATCTGACGCTTAATACGGCGGTTAATAACGTGCTGGATAAAGACTTTAGTGAGGTCAAATTGTACCAGGTGGGCCGCAATAGCACCTACGCAGGTGATTATTATCAGACTGCACAATCCACTACCGGATACGTAAACCCTGGTCGTAACTACTGGGTATCTTTAAATTATCAGTTCTAATTTTATAAGATCCTGCTGGTCGGGGCACACTAATACCCCGACCAGCAGAATATTACTGAGAGAAGACACAAGATATAATCATCATCTTATTTTAACATATAAGAATATTTAAACAATTAATACAGAAATACCCCTTCCTGCACCATTAGATATAATGCCAAAACAATAATCCCGACGATACCGCCTAAAAACAGGACTGCGGCAATCGCAAGCTGATTGCGATTTGTGTTCTTCGCTTTGCTTCGCACATCCAACTTATTTTTCGCCGCTTTGTGACTTGAATCACGCTCCATCGCGAATGTTATATCTGCCATACCATTATCCAGTTGCTGTATATGAAAACACAAATAACCACCACATCGATAAGGGTATAGATTTTAAATAACAGAATCCGAGATTTGCCTCACGATAAAGATAATCGTCGGATTTTTGCTACCGAAGCAGATTTCATGCTCACTTTTCATCAATTAGGTTATCTTGTATTTATTCGACAAAAACCTTTACTTTAGGCTTTGACAGCAGAATCATGACGAACTCAGTGAAGGTTACTGGTTTATAGAAATAGTACCCTTGCAGGAAAACAATGTTGTTTTTGTTGAGATAATCAAGCTGAGCCTTCGTTTCAACCCCTTCAGCAACGATGCTTAAAGACAGCTTGCGCGCCAAATCGAGAACACAATCCAAAATTCGGGTTGAATCGGGAAGCTCATTTACCCTTCCCACAAAGCTCTGATCGATTTTAATGTAATCAATGTGCAGGTCATGCAAATAAGAAAGCCCAGAATAGCCCGTACCAAAATCATCCAGCGCAATCACAAAGCCATTCTCATGCAGGATATTGAGCCTCTGCACAAGATCTTCATCCACATCTAACGGCTCGCGCTCAGTAACTTCGATTACCAGATTGAGGTCATCGCGGTTAAAGCTATCCCTGTAATGCAGGCACTCCTGCACGAATGTAGGGGATGTGATATGGGATGCGCTGAAGTTAATGCCGACATGGAAGCCGGATGGCAGTTTGCTGGCAATGGCGTTCATATTCGCCGCGACCTGCCTCATCAGACTTTGAGTTAGTGGCACTATCAGGCCTGATTTTTCCGCTACAGGTATAAAGGAAGCAGGAGAAATATACCCGGCTTTTGGATGTTTCCATCGGGCCAGCACTTCAACACCGCGTAACGTCCCCTCGCGACCATTTACGATAGGTTGATAAAAAGGCACGATCTCTCCTTTTACTATCGCCCTGCGCAACGTTTCTTCAGGGGTATCGTTCTTGTTCAGATACTTATCAATGGCATAAGCGGCTGCAAAAGACATTAACAGGATAAAAACCAGAATCCCTGAACCCTGTGTAACCAATCTTTTTGCACTAAACAGTGGCGGTTTATTATAAATAATACTGAACGGATACTTTGCGGAATTAACTTGACCAGACGCACGTGCGCTTGTTGTAACGGTTTTTACATCGCCCAATAAACCGAGTGCTGCGTCACCCACAAGCAATGAGTATGCTACTCCCTTTAACGGAACTTTCAGAGCCCCTCGAATATGCACCCCACTAATAGTGACAATAATACGACTGGTTTGAAAACGAGTTTGATACAGCAGAACAGGTATCTCGTTTTCCGTATTTCTTGCGGGAGTCAGCAACAGATTTGTATCAGCAATTACGGGGATTTGCTTAAGTAAAATCCTATTCCCCGGCAATGACGTACACCAAACCTTCCCCTGCCGAATAATGATCAGCGTTCGCAAATGAGGGCGAAGTGCAGCTTCGGTTCCAAGTTGGTATTGTCCCTCCAGATCACATTTTTTTTCAGCAATATGCCTTGCGGTACGGGTTGCCTGGAAAGCTTCATCAAGTATGTTATCCATATTTTTAACGGCATATCGGGCTCCTCCAAGGGTTTCTGTCGAAGATGAATACCAAAGCTGCATATTAAGAATAAAAACACCGATCAAAAAAAGACACACCGCAGCGGTTACCGGTAAAAGTGCTTTGCGCATTCTCATGTCCTGTAGCGAAAACTGATCAGTCGTTGCGATGAGCATTGACGTGTTCTAATTTATCTCTACAGAGCATGGTAGACAGAAACAAAAGTCGCCATGCGTCGAGTCACATTTCCAAAACCACAACATAACAAATTGATTTTTAAATAAAATTACCCTTGAAGAGATCAAGGCAATAGTGACATCCCTCTTTCCAATTTTGTTATCATATACATGTACTAATAAGAGGTAAGAAAATGAAAATCTTTATCACAGACAATGACGGTAACCTCATTCCTGTTGACGGGAAAAGCGTCGTGATCGAATTGAATAGTGGCGGAACCATCGAGATCGCCGAGGAGTACAGCCGGGACGATGTTCCTGAAGGCATTAATCTGTGGGGCGGACGAGAACCCTCCCCTTCACTCTCTTTCGAGGAAATCAAAGCCAGAACAGAAGGCCTGGGCGTTTATCCCATAGCAGCAAACGCTCTGCATGTATTTCCGTACAAACTTTCAGCAAAAGAATAATTGCATGCACCAAGTGCGCACGCGTATATGGGCTGCGCGCAATTACTCTCATGGCTCCGCTGTCCGTACCAAAAGGTCAGACCAGATTGAAGTGATAAAACCGATCGTGCACACTACACGCTCTCATGACTAACAATAGGTTATAATCCTGATGGATCAGGTTGACGTTCTTGAAAAGATGTTTGAGCAAGTGAGAAAGGAACATAACTTTCCGTGGTTTTACTCTGAACTGAAACGCCAGAATATTGCTTATTATATTTACTACCTGGCTACTGATAACATTAGAGTTGTTACAGAAAATGATGAAGTAATATTAATAAGAGGGAAAAGAGACTTATTGAAAGTCAGCACAAACAAGAACCCGGAACAAGTAAAAAAAGCAGCCCAGATTCATTATTCCGGGAAATCCACATTTCGCGAATATACTGCAACACTTATCAATGCTGGCGTTTTCCGATGGGTTACGGATGTCAATGATAACAAACGGCATTACTACTCTGTTGACGATACGCTTTTATACATGGAAGATGTTGAGAACAATAATCCATTAATATAATGATAGTTGAACTAGTAGTCCGGTTTCTTACACTCAGCCCCGTAGAAGCAGGCATAAGGGACAAACCCGCATGAAAGATCACCACATCGGGCTACAGTCATAGTTAATGCGGAACACTGCGGCGACATGACGCATGATAATGTCACTGTATTGTGCTTAATTGATTGGACACCCAGGTAAAAGAAATCCGCAATTAAGCTGGCTCAGTTAATTCAGGCATTGCGTCCTGATGTACTCCTGCAGACAGTTATCTTCGCCGTGTTCTTACCTACCATGTCGACGTAGTAACCTCTGTACCAGAACTTCCTGTTCCTGTATTTAAACTTCATATCACCAAACTGCTCATACAACATCAGATTGCTTTTACCTTTCAGATACCCCATAAAGCCGGATACGCTCATTTTGGGCTGGATTTCCACAAGCATATGGATATGATCTGCACAGCTTTCTTAAGATGCTGCCTATCGCCCTACGTTTCTACCCGTAGAATGTTTGTCTTCGGTATTTGGGCGCAAAAACTATATGATATTTACAGTTCCATCGGGTGTTCGCTAAGCTCTTTTCGCCCCCCATTGGGACCCCCTTTTGATTTCTTGTTTAACCCTTGCAGTTGCCAGACCGCAAGGTGTTTTAACAAATCAAAAGGGATATTAATAACTGGCCCAAAGCTGAAAGCTTTCCGGAACCCCCAGCCTAACTGGGATTTTCTGTGCACAAAAAAGCGGGAACCTCTCGGCTCCCGTTCTCATACAACCCAGAATCTGGATTACATATTTTCGATGATCGCGTCACCAAACTCTGAACATTTCAGCAGCTTAGCGCCGTCCATCAGACGTTCGAAATCATAGGTTACGGTCTTGGCGTTGATTGCGCCTTCCATACCTTTAACAATCAGGTCAGCCGCTTCAACCCAACCCATGTGGGGCGCAGCATTACATTGTCAAAATCACAGCAACCATCTGATAAAGCTGAAATTATCAGGCTTTCTACTTTCAAAAACAGTCAGTAACTGCCTTTTACAACTCATTGATTATCTAAACTTTGTTTTTAGTTTTGGGGAAGAGTTTTAAACAACAATCCAAGTTTTTCACGCCAGCGCTACCGCTATTAGCAAACTTGGATGGTAAAGCTTTTATTGCCGCTGAGGTCCGCTATGAGCTGTGAGTTCAACGGGTCGAACGCTAGCCTTAATCAACGGGGAGCATGTTATTTAGACTGATGGTTTCTTTTTATCCGTAAAAAAAGCCTCCGATGATGGTTGGAGGCTGTAGAAATTATCCTACTACTTCTTTCACATGCTTCTTTAAATTTCAGATTATGTTATTGTGCTGTGAAACTTATCCAAATTCTCTTAATAACTTCAGTCGATAAGCCAAATCTTATTTTGCATAGCCCTGAAACTGGTTTTTATCATCCATCACAGCAATCTTGCCATTTACATAAACGACATACGAAAACAGCCCTTGCTGATATACAGTCGCCTCCGTATTCGTTTCTGATACCGCTGCTGGTTTACCATCTACTGTAAGGCCATTCTTAGTTACTTCTAACTTCATTCCCTTCCACTGTTTCGCACCTGATTTTTTTGCTGAGTTAATATGCGGTTCGGAAACTTTAGTAGTTGCCTGAACATAGTTAGAAATCAGTGCAGAAGAAATAATAAAAACCGCAATTAGTTTTTTCATTATACCCACCGAAAATCAATCACCAAAAAACTTATCTAATTTAGACTTGTGCTTTTTCTTGTTGCTATCGCCGCTGCCTTCTTTGTAAGCATCTGCCATTGTATTCGCACTACTTAGGGTGGCACTAGTTTGCTGATACTGGCGCTGATTAGCCTGGTCCTGTTCATAGCAAATATTTCTGTCAACGCCATGAGCTTCACATTCACTTAAACGCTGATCCAGACTCTTACAGCCAGATAGCGAGACTACTGATAAAGCGCAAACTACCATCATCAAATATTTCATTTATTAATTCCTTAGAATTTCCATCCAGCGCCAACAACAAAGCTATTAACCTGTGAACCAAAGACCTTAGAGCCCTCATAGCCTGCATCAACAGTAAATCCAGAAATGGGGGTTAACTGGATTCCCGCACTGTATGCAAAGCGGTAATGACTCCAACTTATTGATAGTGTTTTATGTTCAGATAATGCCCGATGACTTTGTCATGCAGCTCCACCGATTTTGAGAACGACAGCGACTTCCGTCCCAGCCGTGCCAGGTGCTGCC
>Ga0129313_1000413_pt1 | contig 37620 bp, 27 predicted proteins | sample O1105metagenome_FD_94436 | JGI IMG/M metagenome (GOLD analysis project Ga0129313, IMG submission 94436) | Orangutan group fecal microbial communities from fecal samples from Wisconsin, USA - O1105 metagenome | ecosystem: Host-associated > Mammals > Digestive system > Large intestine > Fecal...
AACAGCGTTTTCAGAGCATTAGCACTTTCTATTATTCCTTCAATGTTGTTCTTATTTAGTGGGATTATGAGTAGGTCAGTGCTATTGATTATTGCATCAGTATTATTTGCACCAAGTCATATTATGATTTCATATAAAAATGTAAAATGATATTTACAAATTCCAGTTTGTCGAGCAAAGGAGGTGCTGTAACAGATGGATGAACATTCCTATGACGATATAATCAATCTGCCGAATCCGACATCGAAGAAGCATCCTCGTATGTCACTTCACGACAGAGCAGCACAGTTTGCTCCTTTTGCGGCACTTACAGGACACGACGCAGCCATTAAAGAAACCGCAAGACTGACGGATGAACGTTTAGAGTTGAGTGATGAGGTCATTATGAGACTGAATGACCAATTAAATATGATTAGAGATAATATCGGCACAGAGCAGGAAGTATCAATAACGTATTTCGTGCCTGATGATAAAAAATCCGGAGGAGCATATCTCACGCATTCCGGCGTAGTAAAAAAGATTGATGAATTTGAACGCAAACTGATTATGCAGGATGAAACAGTTATCCCGATTGAACAAATCAGCGAGATTCAAGGAGAAATTTTCAAAGGACTATATGAGTAATAACTTGGAAAGGACAAACATTAGAAGGGAGCATAGAATGATGTCAAAGCAAATGACATTCGATTTTAAGAAAGAATATAAAGAGTTCTATATGCCGAAGAATAAGCCGCAGATTGTGACAATTCCAAAGGCAAATTATATAGCGGTAAGAGGTAAAGGAAATCCTAATGAAGAAGGCGGAGAATATAAAACTGCTATTGGTGTTTTGTATGCTGTTGCATATACTCTCAAGATGAGCTATAAGACGGATTACAAAATAGAAGGATTTTTTGAATATGTTGTACCACCGCTTGAGGGCTTTTGGTGGCAGGACAATGTTGAAAGTATAGATTATACCGATAAATCAGCTTTCAACTGGATTTCTGTTATTCGTCTGCCTGATTTTATTACAAAGAAAGATTTTGATTGGGCGGTGGAAACTGCTTCAAAAGAGAAAAAGATGGATTGCTCTGGTGCAGAGTTCTTGAGTATTGACGAAGGTTTGTGCGTACAGATAATGCATATAGGAGCTTTTGATGATGAACCTGCAACCGTGGCAATGATGGATAAATATCTTGAAGAAAACGGTTATGTAAATGATTTTACTGATGAGCGACGCCATCACGAAATTTATTTATCAGACCCAAGAAAAGTTGCACCGGAGAAATGCAAAACGGTAATAAGACACCCGATAAAGAAAGCATAAATTGAGTAAAATGAAATTAGGTCAGAGGACAACTAATGGCATCAAGTAAAGAATATTTGGAATTTGTATTAGAGCAGTTGGCAGAATTGGACGAGATTACTTACCGTGCGATGATGGGAGAATATATTATTTATTATCGTGGTAAAATTGTCGGCGGAATTTATGATGACAGATTACTTGTAAAACCGATAAAATCAGCAATTTCATATATGCCGACAGCTACTTATGAATTGCCGTATGATGGGGCAAAGGAAATGCTGCTTGTAGAAGATGTGGATAATAAGAAATTTTTAACAGGACTATTTAATGCAATGTACGATGAATTACCAGCACCTAAGCCTAAAAAGAAAAAGCAGACAGATACTATTGATGGAGCGATAGGTATATAAAAATTATGGAAACAAAGCCAAGGATTTTATATTTACAAAAGATTTTACTGGAAAGAACCGATGAAGAAAATCCTCTTTCCACAACACAGTTAATCAATATATTGAATGATGAATACGGAATATCTGCACATAGAACTACTGTTACGAAAGACATTGCTGCACTTCAGGAGTTTGGCATGGACATTGTTACTATCCATTCTACGCAGAGCAAATACTTTGTAGCCAGTCGTAAGTTTGAATTGCCGGAACTGAAACTGCTGATAGATGCAGTAGAGTCATCGAAGTTTATTACAAAGAAGAAAAGCAAAACGCTGATTGAGAAAATACATACGATGACCAGTCCGGGGCAGGTGGCAAAGTTGAAGCGTAATAACTATGTGGTCAATCGAATTAAGCCGGATAATGAGCAGATATATTACATCATCGACGCTATAAATGACGCCATCAACGCAGGTAAACAGATTTCTTTCCAGTATTATGATTATACTGGATTAAAGAAAAAAGTTTTGAAGAATAAAGGCGAAATTTATAGGCTGAGTCCGTACAAACTTCTCTGGTGTGGGGACTATTATTATGTTCTCGGATATTCAGAGAAGAAAAGCAAGGTTATCAACTTCAGGGTAGACCGTATTGCTTCCAAGCCGGAAATATTGGATAAAGATATTATTCCTATGCCTGATGATTTTGATATTGAAAATTACACAAAGGAAGTTTTCTTTATGTTCTCAGGCGAGAAAGTTCTTGTGGATTTACGGTGTGATAACAGTCTGATGAAAACAATGGTTGACCGTTTCGGAGAAGATGTGACAACCCTTGCGTATGATATGACGTCTTTCAGAGTACAGACTGAAGTATCAGCCAGTACTACCTTTTTCGGTTGGGTGTTTGGCTTCAATGGTAAGGTACAGATACTTGCACCAGAAAGTGTGAAAGAACAGTACAGACAGATGATTGCACAAGCCGATGAGGATATGCAGGAAAGCGAATAGTGCAGATTTGAATTTGTGCAGACGGTCTGCACAAATTAGGTAAGATAGAATTATAAGACTATGAAGCGAGGTAGTGGATATGGAAAAAGACCCGTTTAAGGAATATTTGAGGGAGTCTGAACCGGATAAAGCTCATAAGGGTTATGCTTGGAGTACGGCAATCGGACTTCAGGCGGTGGACGGACTCAAACCATCTAAATATTTGATTGATACTGCCATTCAGAATATTGAAGGCAAAATCACGATGAAAGAAGCACAGAGCCTTATCGACAGCTATTATGAGGAAAGACCCGTCCATTTATCTGATGATGAGCATACCGAAGAAGCAGATAAGGTTTCGTCCCGTATTGCAGAAATTCTTTCCGAAACAGCGTTTTCATTTTCGCCAAATGAATATATCTCTATCCACCGTAAACTCTTTCAGGGTATTTATAAACACGCCGGAAAGATTCGAGATTACAACATCACAAAGAAAGAATGGGTGCTTGATGGAGCAACCGTTATGTACGGTAGTGCGTCCGAACTGAAAGCTACACTTGAATACGATTTTTCGCAGGAGAAAGATTTTAGCTATAAAGGGCTTTCAATGGATGAGATTATCCATCATCTTGCGGTATTTGTTTCAAGGTTATGGCAAATCCATATCTTCGGGGAAGGCAATACGAGAACAACGGCAGTGTTCTTCATCAAATATTTAAGGACGCTTGGGTTCTCTGCCACCAATGATATTTTTGCAGAAAATGCGTGGTATTTCAGAAATGCACTCGTCCGTGCAAACTATACGAACCTGCAAAAAGATATTCACGAAACAACAGAGTATCTGGAAGCATTTCTCAGAAATTTGCTTTTAGACGAAAAAAATGAGCTTCATAATCGAAATCTTCATATAAGTGGACTTTTGAATAAAGAAAAAGTGGATATTGAAAATGAAAAAGTGGACATTCAAGATGAAAAAGTGGATATTGAAAGTGTACTTTCCGAAAAAAGTAGTGATTTCTCGGTAAAAACGACGATTCATATCCATAGACTTTTTGAGAAGTTTGGCTTTGATGAGGTGTTTGGAAGAAGTGCGGTTATGGAACTTCTTGAGCTGAAAGCTTCAGGTGCTTCAAAACTTCTTTCCAATTTGGTAAAGGCAGATATTATTGAACCAGTATCCGGTCACGGAAAAGGAAAATATAAATTCAAGAAGTAATTAGAAAATTCCAAGGAGTGATGGCTATGGAGAATAAATTAGAAAAAATCGGTCAATACAACGCTGATACAGAGAAATTGGCTCCTTGGTTATAGAATCGCAAGTGAAGAATTGCAGGGCGAGGACAGGGCAAAATATGGTGCTGAAATTATAAAAAAGTTGGCAAAAGAATTATCGGCTGAATATGGAAAAGGTTATACAAAGTCAAATCTGTACAGCTTTTATTCTTTCTATAAGACTTACCCTGAGATTTTCCAGACACCGTCTGGAAAATCTGTTGGATTACTGTCTTGGTCACATTATGCAGCGTTATTACAGGTCAAAGACCCAGCAGCTCGTGACTGGTATGAGAAAGAAGCCGCAGAACAGACTTGGAGTGTCCGTACTTTGCAAAGGAATATTTCTTCTCAGTATTATTACCGTATGCTTAAAACTCAGAAAAAAGAGCTTGTAGAAGGTGAAATGAAGGAACTGACTGCATCGTATCAGAATGATAAGTTGGAGTTCATCAAAAATCCGGTAGTTGCGGAGTTCTTAGGATTTTCTCAGAATACAGATTTTACAGAGAGTGACCTTGAGAAAAGTATCCTTTCCAATTTGCAAAAATTCTTAATGGAACTTGGAAAGGGATATGCTTTTGTGGCAAGACAGCAGCATATTCATACGGAGAAGCAGGACTACTATATCGACCTTGTGTTTTACAATTACATACTGAAATGCTTTGTCCTCATCGACCTGAAAACAGAGAAGATAACACATCAAGATGTAGGGCAGATGGACATGTATATCCGTATGTATGACGAACTGAAACGCAGTGAGGGCGATAACCCAACAATCGGTATTGTTCTTTGTTCTGATACAGATGATGATATTGCACGTTATTCTGTTATGCACGGCAATGAACAATTATTTGCTTCCAAGTACAAATTATACTTACCGACAAAAGAAGAACTGAAAGCGGAGATTGAAACCCAAAAGGCAATGTTTTATCTTCAGCAGCAGGATAACGAAGAAAAGGAAACAGAATAGAATTTGTGCAGACGGTCTGCACAAATTGCAGGATAAAAGTTCGTTGAACAAAAAGCCTTTATGGGGTTGTAATTTTCAATTAAAACGAAAAACTTTACTTTCGTAAATTGCAATAATAAGTTGAACATTGATAACAAAAAATTCATATCACGAAGCAGACCGTCGATAGATACGATCCAGTTCATCTTCGAAGATCTCATCTGGTGTGCGGTAATTCAAGATCTTGCGCGGTAAACTGTTACACCACATTTCGATGCCGGAAATATAGTCTGCGTCAAAGTCGCTGATTCGTTTACCTTTTGGAATGAATCTTCGAATGATGCCGTTGTGACGTTCATTCGTTCCTTTTTCGCAGGACGTTACGGATGCGTGTAGTAAACAAGCGTCTCCGCTAATTCTTCAAGCTCAGAAAGTCTTGAAAACTCGGAACCGTTGTCTGTCGGGATTGCCCTTTTTTAAGATGTTTTATAATAAACAACTATTGCTATTCAATCACCTGCCAAGAAATGATATAGTAAAGGAATCTGCAAAAACAGATTCCTTAAACCAGGGGAAATCCCTGTCGAAGAATGGAACACCAGTTACTTTTTTGATAGAGAAAACGGACTACAATAACGGTCTGCTTTTCTTCATCAATAGTATAAAAGGCAAGGTAATTATTGATTATTACAAAACGAATTTCCCAACTTGCTAAAACCGGATCATCGACAAGACGGAACTTTTGAGGAAAATCTGATAATGTTCCTATCTGCTTTGTGACAGCATTTAACAGATTGTCAGCAGCTTGTGGATTTTTTAGGGTAAATTCGATGTAATCCGCAGCACGCATAATATCATGCTCTGCGGTGGATGTGATATGAAGCTGATAACTCATCGTGTGCGGCGACTCCTGATATCTGCCATAGCTTCAGAGAAAGGTCGGGTGTTGCCTGATGCAATATCGTCAATTCCGTCCTTGATTTGGCTGTAAAGCTCAAAGCGACTGGCAAGATTTTCGTAGGCTTCAATGCTCATAACTGCAAGGTCGCCTTTTCCATTCTTCGTAATGAAAACTGGTTCTGGATAATTATGACAAAATGTAGAAATTTCATTGTAATTATTCCTTAAATCAGCACTTGATCTGATTGTCGGCATAAACGCACCTCCTTATATGATAACAAAATTATACATAAATTTTGTTATAAAGTCAATGGGTTTGCACATCAGGGTGTCGACAGACATATTCTTGCAGGAAAGAAAGTAGAAATCGTAACATAAAATTACCCCTCGAGAAAGGAGCCGCTGTTTTAGGGACTATTCTCAAGGGATTTTTTGATTAAGTGTTATAAATTTAGGCGAGGACGGAGCTGCGCTTATGGGAGATTTCCTATTAGTGCACCACCCGCCTTTCATGTTTACTCGATAATATTTCCTTCAATTCCAATAGTAACAACCTGCCAAGGAATGAACTTTCCGCTATTTTGAAGAGCTCGCTTTGCTGCCATTTCGAGGCCGCCGCAGCATGGCACTTCCATTCTTACGATAGTTACACTCTTAATGTCGTTGTTTTGAATAATCTCAGTTAGCTTCTCGCTGTAATCGACGTCGTCAAGTTTAGGACAGCCGATTAAAGTTACCTTGCCACGAATAAATTCCTGATGGAAGTTGGCATAGGCATAGGCTGCACAGTCAGCGGCAATCAGCAGCTTCGCACCGTCAAAGTAAGGAGCGTTTACAGGAGCCAGTTTGATTTGCACCGGCCAGTTTGCTAGCTGAGATTGCACAGGTCCGCGAGCTCCAGCAACGTCCGAGGCAGGTGCGCCGGTTCCAGCTGCCGTATTGCCAGCATCTTTCAGCGCCATACCTTCGCGTTTCATCATGCGCATGCGAGAGCCAGGGCAACCGCCAGCCATACCGTGAGCATCGTTGCTACCACAAGCTTTCTCAGCGGCACCGTGCTCATCTTTGCCAGGAAGGCTAGCTGCTTTCGCGGCCATATTTGCTTTAACTGCGGCTTCGTCGTATGCGGCCGCTTCTCTTTCAACAAAAGTAATGGCGCCTGTCGGACATGTAGGCAGGCAGTCGCCTAAACCGTCGCAGTAGTCGTCGCGAAGAAGCTTTGCCTTTCCGTTTACCATTCCAATTGCACCTTCATGACACGCTTCGGCACACGCACCGCAACCATTACATTTCTCTTCATCAATGTGTATAATCTTTCTAATCATTTCCCATACCTCCGTAATTTCTTAATTTCTCATTTTCTCTTTTCTTTATGCCACAATAATAGTACAATCAAACTAACTTGTATGTTTGATTTACAACAAAAGGAGAAAACTTTGAAAAAATATTTGCCAATTTTAAGAAATAGCCCTTTCTTCACAGGGCTTGATGATGAGGAAATCCTGTCCATATTACACTGCGTAAATGCCACAGTTACAGCGAAAAAAGCCGGAGAATATATTTTTAGGGCCGGAGACTCCACTGAAGTTATGGGCCTGGTGGCGTCCGGCTCGGCATTGATTATTCAGGAAGATGTATGGGGACACCGAAACATTTTGTCCAAGTGCCACCCCGGCGACTTTTTCGGCGAGCCCTATGCAGCAAAACCCGGAGCTGTTCTAAATATCAGCGTTGTGGCCGAGGCGCCTTGCGAGATTATTTTCATGAACGTCCAGCGCATTTTGACTTCGTGCCCAACGGCTTGCGGCCATCATCAGAAGCTGATTCGAAACCTCGTCGGTGTCCTGGCCAACAAGATACTGGCTTTCAATGACAAAATCACCCACGTCGGCAAGCGCACCACCCGCGACAAGCTCCTGTCGTACTTGTCAGCCGAGTCCATCCGCCACGCGTCACTGAGTTTTGATATTCCTTTCGACCGGCAGCAGCTGGCAGATTACCTCTGTGTTGACCGCGCGGCAATGTCTGCAGAGCTATCAAAACTCCAAAAGGAGGGCCTCCTCACCACTAACCGGAATCATTTTGAACTGAGCATAGATGAATAATTACAGGCGAGTAGAATCTGGTTCGCAGTAAGGGAAAAGTACGGAAACAGTGTCGGAAGGCAACGGACATCATTCGGAAATACATCGGAAATTAGCTTGAAGTTATGCTAGCCAAAGGGTATACTTGTTTGTAAGAAGCGGAGGTGAACTTATGAGTGAGCGCAAATATATTTCGACAAAGGAAGCTGCGAAAATCCTAGGATTATCAACGAGAAGAGTCGTTGGAATGTGCAATGAGGGGGATTTCGTAGATGCGATAAAAGATGGTCGGCAGTGGCGAATTTCCGAAGAACAGGTTTATGACCGCATTTACTCTGTAGGTGCAAGTGGAGATGTGGGAGGTGCAACTCGGCCCTGCGCCATTGGAAATACCTCATACATAGACGTTGTAAAAACTAGCTATTATGTGGACAAGACGCTTCTTATTCGAGATTTAATCGATGACCAGGTGCCCGTTTTGTTGTTCACAAGGCCAAGAAGATTTGGTAAAACTCTGGCTCTTGATATGATAAAAAGCTATTTTGAGAAGACCGAGACAGACACTTCGGTATATTTCAGAAATAAAAAAATCTGGACCTGTGGCGAAAAATATAGAAGGCTTCAGGGCGCTTTTCCTGTGATTTCAATCACCTTCAAGGATGCAAAATTTTCAGATTGGGAAAGTACTTTTGAGGCAATCAAATACATTATAAGAGATGAATTCATGCGTCATGACGAACTTTTTGTAAGCACGTCCTTGAACCTTGCGGAAAAGGATTACCTATTGAAGTTACAAGCTGATCAACTTAACGAAGTTGAATATACTAGGGCGCTGTTAAATTTAAGTCGTATGCTGGAGAAACATCACCAGTCAAAGGTTATTGCTTTGGTCGATGAATATGATGTGCCGATACAGCAAGGACATTCTAGAAAGTTCTATAACGAAGCTATAAATTTCATGAGGAATTTTTTATCGGGAGGGCTTAAAGATAATTCGGCGCTAGCCTTGGGCGTGCTTACAGGAATATTGAGGGTCTCGAAAGAAAACTTATTCAGTGGTCTGAATAATATAGTTGTGAATTCTGTGTTGGACGACAAATACAGTGAGTATTTTGGATTTACAGCAGATGAAGTAAAGAAAATGGCAGACTACTATGGACAAGGAGAAAAGCTTGAGGAAATCGCTGAGTGGTATGACGGATACAGATTTGGAAATCAGGAGATTTATAATCCATGGTCAGTAGCCACATACTTCTACAACAAGTGCCAGGCCAAGCCATATTGGACAAATACCAGTGAAAATGAAATCATCAGAGAAATTCTATCATCGCTGACACCTGAAATTGCAGATAATTTGGTTTCCATATTGCAGGGAAAACCTGTGCAGGCATCTTTGAATATGGACGTTATTTACCCTAGAATTAATGATGGCGTTGACACTATCTTCAGCTTTCTTTTGGTGGCAGGATATTTGAAAACTACGAGCAAAGTTGCCGAAACTGAAATTGGAACCTTTGCAGAGTTGGCTTTGCCTAACAGGGAAATTAATCGAGTATACAACACAGGAATTATTTCCTGGATGAAGGAGAATCTAGACGGCAATGTAGTGTCAGATCTTGAAAAGGCACTGTACAACAGTGACAGCATTAAGGCAAAAGAAAGCCTGCGCAACTTTATAATTACATGCATTAGTAGTTTTGATGGAGCAGCAGAAGGGTTTTATCATGGTATGATGCTAGGCCTTGTGGCCGGCATGTCATCCAGGTATTACGTCCGTTCCAACAGGGAATCGGGAGAAGGTCGATTGGACCTTGTGCTAGAGCCTAAACTTAAGAATCTTCCTGGAATAATAATGGAGTTCAAAGCAGTAAAAGATGAAGGCTCCTTAGCGAAGGCAGCTGAGAAAGCTCTAGCACAGATAGATGCCAAGAATTACGATGCAGACCTGCAAGATAGAGGAATCAATGATATTGCAAAATATGGCATCGCCTTTGCCGGCAAGAAAGTGGAAATAGCGACGTAAAATTGATGAATAGATTGCGAGCTGCTTGCATTTTGCAAGCGAATAGACTATAACAAAGGAATTGAGAAAGGCATGGAAGCCATTGAGGCTGGCAGAGTGTATTCAGCCGAATCAGCCGAAGGACCACTTCATCGGTCAGCGAACCTTACATATAAGCACTGAGGTGAATTCGTTGACTTCGTGAACTGTTTTTCTTGCCCTGGCATATGGGGAAGGGGTATAATAAGAACGATAAAGGGTGATAAACAAACAGCGAAAAATTAAAGGAAGGAAGAAAGACAATGAAGACTTTTCTAATGCAAAAGGGGAAAGCGGGAGTTAAGAAATCAATAGTTATAATTCTCACCATGGCACTGATAATTACCATGGTTCCCGTTAATGCATTTGCCTACGAAAACCGTCCTTGTGAGACTGATAGGGCAGATGCAGAAGTTTATCCATTTCCTATGAACATGAAAGTCCTATCACAGTATCTTTACGGCAGCGAGAAGAATCTTACAGGCAAGGTGAAATGGAACTATTCTAAAAATGTACCTAGAGAATGGTACCAGCGTGAGTTACCAAACTACTTGAAAAACTACGTTGTAGGTGTAGCCACGGTAAATACAAGAGGTAGAGGAACGAGAAGTGCAGCCCCAGTATGTTTTGAGGCTACATTCTCAAGCCCATCTAAGAACTATCATGATCTTAGAATTCAGGAATTAAGCAAGACTAAGTACTCTTATCGAGGTCCCAACAATCCGTCTAACCAGAACACGGCCTTCTATGTTGCTGAGGGCACAAAATTTTATACTTTAGGATATAACAAGGACTGGACTGCCATTTGGGATGTAGGAGGAATCGACCAGGGCCGAGGATTAAGTTCAACTTGCGGAGGGCTAGGAACAGAGCAATACGGTAGCTGGAAGCCTGCTGTTTACTTTATTAGGACTAAGGACGTTTATATAAACGATATGCGCAACCGCGATAGGAATATTCCTAAGGTTACTGCATCCGGAACAGCAACCTGCGATGTTCTCATAAAGACAACTCCTATAGCCGAAAACTATGTGTCAGCAGGAAAAATAAAGTCAAATGAACTGATTCAGGTCACTAATCCTACACCGATAAATGGACACTATCAGGTTTATTTTAGAGAGGGCCTGTACTATGTTAATGCAAAGTGGTTAAATCTTAAGCGTTCGGACGAAAACAAACCAGCAATTCAGTATAACGCTGTAGTAAAAACCACTGATCCAGTAGAAATCAAGAGTGAACCAAACTTTTCAGCCATTGCTGTTGCATCAGCAAAAGACGGCTACAAAATTCAGGTTATAAAGAAAAATGCAGGAAATGGTTTCTCCGAAGTTTGGTTTAACTCCAAGAAATGCTATATTCCAACGAAGTCACTAACTAACTTCACTAGTAGCTGTTCCTATGATGATGTAAAGAAGCTGGGAAATGCGAAGGGCACAGTGGTTCTTAACGGATCGTATGCTGCATATGGTGATACGGCATATACTGCTGAGGGAATTAAGATTCTAAAGAAATACAAATTGGATTTCGTTAGTGCGAGAACGAAGATTAATGCCGTTAACGGGTCGATTTCAATGAAAGAAGGAGACGTTTCCATAGTTTACGGAACCAGCAAGTTTGTATACAAGCCAGAGCCTAAGAGATTACCTAAATATAAAGAATCAGCAATGATATATAAAGTGCTATATAACGGACGGGTTTGTTATATACCTATTAGAAGTGGCGAACTTGGACGCTATTTCAACTATTATAAACTTGGCAAGGGAAAGATAAAGACTAGGTCAGAAACAAAATGTATTACTATTGCTGGCACAGACAGATCCTGGGGAGAAGCCGAGATAGAAACATATAAGATTAAGAATGAATACTACTTCAAGATAGATGACATTGCAAAGCTGTCAGCAAAAACTAACAAGTCCTTTAATGTTAAGTTTGACAAAAATGCTATAGTTGTTAATAGTATGAGTCCCTTCACAGGAACAGCGCCTCTAAAGAAAGACGATGGAAAAACACGCTATGCAGAGTTTTCAGCTAAAAGCATTATATGGGACGGACAGGTTGTAAGCATTAAATGTTATAAAATCGATGGTAAATATTATGTAAATATGGATGAAATCGCATACCTAATTGATTCAGAACTTGATCCACGAGATACAGGATTCGTTATTTATACAACATATCCATACGAAGTGGAAATTCAAGGCTAAAAGCATAATTCTAAATTTACAGACCTTGGGAAGCCACTTTCCCAAGGTCTTTTCACGAGGTGCACCTTGAAAACATCAAAACTCACAGAAGGCAAAATCTTCAACAAGTTAATACTCTTCTCCCTGCCCATGATTGCCGGCAACATGCTTCAGCAAGTGTATAACCTGGTGGATACCTTTGTTGTGGGCAGATTTATTGGGGCAGACGCCTTAGCGGCAGTAGGATCCGCGTACACGCTGATGATTTTCATAACATCAGTAATAATCGGGCTATGCATGGGAAGTGGTGCATATTTCTCTGCAGATTTTGGTGGAGGCCGAAAACAGGAACTGAAGCAGGATATCTGGCTGTCTTTCTGGTTCATACTGGCGGTTTCAATGCTTATAAGTTTTATCGTATATCCGGCCATGGACGGAATTCTTAAATTACTTCGGACTCCAGCAGAACTTATGGAAATGACAAGAGAATACGTGTCTGTAGTTTTCGCAGGAATTATATTTGTTTTTCTGTATAATTTCTTCGCATTTTTGCTTAGAGCAATGGGAAATTCTAAGACGCCTCTAATGTTTCTGGCAATTTCAGCGATTATGAATACTGTTCTAGATATATATTTCGTTGTCGGCCTGGAGAAGGGCGTCGGCGGCGCGGCCTTGGCGACAGTCATCTCCCAAGCGTTTGCTGGTATTGGAATGGCAACCTATGCTTTCGCCAAAGTGCCAGCCATGCGCCGAGTCAATGTCGCCACTCTCTGGAGCGGCGCACGCATGAAACAGATCATTTTCAATGATTTGGCGACAGGCCTGCAACAGTCAGTGATGAACTTTGGGATATTAATGATACAGGGACTCGTTAATAGTTTTGGAGCCGTGGTCATGGCAGGTTTTGCTGCGGCAGTTAAAATTGACACCTTGGCCTACATGCCAGCCCAGGAATTCTCCAACGCGTACTCAATCTTCGTGTCACAAAACTACGGGGCGCAAGAAAAAGAGAGAATAAAAGAAGGAACGTGCCTCGCTGTGATTGTGTCAGTTGTGTTTTGTGTGGCAGTTTCCGTGTTCATTTTCCTTCTGTCCAAGCAACTAATGGGAATCTTCATCAGCGCTAATGAAGTCGCTGTCATAACTGAGGGCGCAAGGTATTTGAAAATCGAAGGAGCCGCCTATATCGGCATCGGAATCCTCTTCCTCTGGTACGCATATTTCCGCGGCATCAACAGACCACAGGTTTCCCTGCTCCTCACAATAATTTCCCTGGGGACCAGAGTCCTTCTCGCCTACACCCTGGCGCCGAACACTAGCCTTGGCGTCGTCGCTATCTGGATGGCAATACCAATTGGGTGGGCTTTGGCAGATTTAGTCGGCCTGGCTATATATCGCAAATAGGCGATTCGTATCAGCACAACATCCCCATATCAAAACCACCAATTACCAAAAAACCACTATATTTCAAGAAAATTTTCAATTTTCCCACCCATTTTGTAGATTTGGGTGGGGATTTTTTTGCAAAAAAGTCTAAACTCACATACAAGCACTAAGGCAAATGCTACAGATGAATTAAGAGGTGAATGAGAAAAGTAGCAAATGAAATTTAAGCAGAAAGGAGGGATAACAAAATGAGGGAAACAAGAAAAAAAGTTGGAAAGTTTTTTTCGATGTTTCTATCGATAATTCTGGTGATTACAATGATGCCTTTGACGGCAGCGAAAGTAAGTGCCGCTACCACCTTGACTGCACTGTATATTACAGATAGTAAAGGTGGAACCAGTGAGGCTGTAGATGTTAATCAGGAAACCATTGTTGATAATAGTGGTGGATGGAAGTGGGAAAAAGCGAGTTCTACTTTGACCCTTGATGGTTTTGATGGTGAATACATCGAGGCCAACGGAGACCTAAATATCGTAGTAAAGGGAAGTAACACGGTTACGATTCCAGCAAATCCTGATAAAAATCATGTCTACGGAATCAACATTACAAGCGGGGAACTGAAGATTACCGGCGAAGGGACAACACCGTCACTAACGGTAACACAGACAGGGTTCTCAAAGGAAAGTTTATCTGTTGAAGGAATTGATGGAAGAGACGGGTTGGTTGTAACTGATTGCGAGTTAAAAATTAGATTTGATGGAACTGAGGCCTACGCTGGAATCGGAATTTTGTCGAGCAATGGACGCTTCGAGTTAAAAGGAACGGCATCTTTGGACATTGAATTGAAAAATGGCCAAGAGTATACCTGGGGAATCTGTCGAGGCGTGTATGCCAGTACTTCGGGAGATATATCTATAGCGGTAGATGGTGCAGGAAAAAGATGCTTTGGCGTAGGAGGATTATTTGCATATGGAAGTGGCAATGTTTACATTAGAGTGCCTAAAGGAAGAGCCATTAATGGATCCCTTGTAATTTCAGAAGGTGCAGGAAATATAGACTTTGAAGGTTTCTTGTATCCGGACTCTTACGAAGACTCTGCTTTCTCGCGCAAGTCGAGCTTTGAAATTCCTGGCAACAAGAAAATTGTAAAAGTCGACGCTTCTGGCGGTGAGGTAGCAGGAAAATGCGGGTTCATCTATAAGGAGTTCACAAATCTTGACTATGGTGTATACCTTTTAGACGAAGATGGAAATAAGGTAGCGAAAGGAAAGATTATATCTCAGGCTAATAATCCACTTACCTTCATGCATTCTGATGTACTAGATATGGGAACTTTGGAAGTAGGAACATCCTACAGAGGGAAAAAGTTCCATGGGTTAGTAAGTGGAGGTAAAGCACCTTATACATTTACAGTAGAGAATTTACCGGATGGCTTAAATCTCTTCCAACACAATAACTACATTGATTTTTTCGCATATATTGCGGGAGAACCTACAACACCGGGTCCAGGAGGAATCATTACTCTTACTGTAACCGATGCCAATAACGTGAGCGATAGCATTTCAATCGTTTACGACGGCATTATAAAACCTCCAAAGTACATTACTGTTGGAGAAGACAAGTTTGAGAATAGTCAGAATATGACCCCTACAACAGGAAACTGGTCGTATGAAGCAGAAACAAAGACTCTTACCTTGAATGGTTACAACGGCGGTATAATCAAATCTGAGGAAGGACTGAACATTAAGGTAAAAGGTAATAACACAATTACCATACCTGCAAATCCTCCAGCTACAGTTTGCGGAATTAATACTGAATCTGGAATTCTCACCATCAAGGGTGAAGGAAGTTCGCCAACCTTAAACATACTACAGACAAATCTTTCAAGCGAGGGAAGCTTGTATGCTACAGGAATTGATGGAAGAGACGGATTAGAAATAACCGATTGTTCAGTAAAGATTAAACTTAATGGTGCGCAACAATACGACGCAAATGGAATTGGATCAAGTAACGGCGACTTCTATTTAAATGGCATGGCATCATTAGACATCGATATTAAAAATGCTGGAAGTTACAGTTACGGAATTGGCAGAGGGGTAAGAGCAAACACCTCTGGAAATATTGTTGTAAAAGTTGATGGCCCAGGAGATCCAATAGTTGGCATAAGCGCTTTATATACATTAGGCAGCGGAGATATAAATATAAGCGTACCTAAGGGCAGAGCGATTGGAGGGCCTATTAACATTTCAGAGAATGCTGGAACCATATATTTCGATGGTTCGCTGAAGATTTCTCATTCAGATGAACAAATCTTCACGTATAGTGACCGTTTTACCATTCCTGGTAATAAGAAAATTGTAAAAGTTGATGGTTCTGGTAATGAAATCACAGGCAAGTGTGGTTTTATCTACAAAGAATTTACAAGTAATGACGATGGCGTATATCTTGTAGATGAAGCCGGAAATAAGGTGGTAAAAGGTAAGATTAAGACCCAGGCTAATAATCCACTTTCCTTTATGAAGAGCGACGTTCTAGACATAGAAAAACTAGAGGTTGACAAATATTATAGAGGGGAAAAGATTCACGGATTAGTAAGCGGGGGCAAAGGGCCATATAAATTTACCGCAAGAGATTTACCTGAGGGTCTAAAACTTGTAGAGTCTAGCCGTCCAGATGAATTCTACGCGTATGTTGCGGGAACGCCTACGGCTGAGCAGCCTGCAGGAACCTTCACTTTAACCGTAACTGACGCCAATAATGCAACTGCAAGCATTCCGGTCCAGTACGGCGCAGTAACTGTACCTAAGGGAGTTACGGGCATCGCTCTAAATGAGTCCGAGTTGACGCTGGACAACGGATCGACGGCAACCTTAACGGCAACGGTGACCCCTGATGACGCAACTATAAAAACCGTCCAATGGAGCAGCAGCGATACCAGCATTGCAGCAGTAGATAACAACGGAAATATCAAAACCTACGCACCGGGCAAAACCGTTATCACTGCCACAACTAAGCAAGGAAACTTCTCAAAGAGCTGCACCGTTTATGTTAAAGAGGATAAGCCGAAGGCAACAATCGACTACGGCTATGAAAAACTTAGGAATCTAGAGAGAGGTGCTGACTATAGAATTAGTGGAGATGGCATAGATCAGGCATTTAAAACTGATACGACCGATTCCTCTTATCCTATTTCAGAAGCATGGCTTGGCAAGACCCTTAAGCTGACGAAGACAAATGCGGAGGCTGAGAGCAATAGCGATGAGCAAGTTTTGATCATTCCTGCTCGACCAGCAGCTCCGACTGGAATCGGAACGGTTGATGCATCCGCGTATTACGCAAATGATGGTAAGCTCACTGGTTTGAAAATCGGAATGAAGTATTGCGTACACGGTACACAGAATTGGTATTCTGATGTGCAAGGTGAGGTGACTGGTTTGAAAACCGGAGAGTATGAAATCCGAGTCAAGGAAACAGATAGCAGCTTTATTGGTCATCCAACCTTCGTAACAATTGGATACAAATCTCTCACCTTAGCGGATGATACCGCCTACGCAATTCCGGAAGGCGTCGTGGATACTGAAATCAAGGAAGTTGGTATCAGTAAGGCTGTAAAAGGCGGTCGCACGCCATACATCTTCACCAAGGAAAGTGGCCCAGATTGGCTACAGGTAGATTGGCAAGGCAAGATTACCGGCACACGTCCGTCAACAGAAACAGCTGCAACAACAGCAATAATCAAGGTGACTGACGCTGATAAGACTAGCCAAACATTCTCAGTCACAGTTGGCGCTGTAACTTTGCCGAAAGGATATAGCATAACAGGCAAGGTTGAAAGCTACAATCCGAATGTGAAACCGACCATCAAACTTATGCGAGGCAGTGTGGAAGCCTATGATGTGGATTCGGCGGATATAGTGGCTGAAGGCACAGGTGGGGGAAAGATCATCCACAAATTCACATTCAAGAATGTGCTTCCAGGCACCTACGACTTGGTAGTGTCGAAGGATGCACACTTGAAATACACAATTAAAAATGTGGTGGTGGGAGATACTCCGCTTGACCTGATGACCCACGCTAACGCCGCAATCAGCACGATGACACTGCTGTGTGGGGATATTGATGAAAACGGATATATCAACTCTACCGACCTCGGTATTATACTAAAGGGACAAAACTATGGTAAACCTTCAAATACCGCTGGAGTAGAGTCCGCCGCAGATATTGATGGAAATGGATATATCAATTCCACCGACCTCGGTATCGTTCTGCAAGGGCAGCACTACGGCAAGTCTGCTGTTTCGGTGGATTATGCTTAAAAATATACCTATAAAAAAGGAGGCATGAAAATGAAAATACGAAAATTACGCGCGCTTTTCCTCAGCTTATGTTTAATCTTTGGTGCAATGCCGATTACGGCGCTGGCAGCGGATCAAACAAATGATGGCGCAGGCATCCGCATCCAATATGTGGATGGAAGCTATGACAAGACGACCGGTATTATGAAGGTTCGTGTGCAGGCGAAGGTGCCTGCAGGCACCGGCATTACAACTATCGGCACTCTGCTGAGCTGGGATAACTCCAAATTGTCATTAGTGAGCCAATATGATACAACCCATGACTATACCCCGGCTGACAACAACAGTGAAGACCCGACCAGTGATGCCATGAAAACAATTATGGCAACCCAAAAGAAGTCTGGACCTCCTGTTCCGGGATCCTATAACGTAACAGACGGTAAGATTTACACCAAAGATGCTCGTACAGCTCTTTATACTTATCACGCCAATTTCGACCCTCTGAGCTATGTAGGAACCGACGCACAGACCAGTGGAAACTGGTTTGATGTTTACGAGGTCATGTTCCGTGTGACGGGCAAGCCCGATGACCCTGCCACCGTGCTGAACAACGACTCCCTGCGTATTGCGGATGTCACTAAGGGTGATGACGCGGTGATGAAGGGCGCCTTCCCGGCAAACGACATCTACAGCATCTATCTGACGGACAACTCTGACCCTGCCAGACTCTATGTTCTGAACAAAATGAGCGGATGTACAGCGACAGAAGTGACCGGCGAAAAGAGCTTGATGACAGCTCCAGGCACTGGAGATGCCACTTATCCTGGCAGCACAAATGAGCCACCTAAGCCTGCAGCTGAACTTACCACTGCACCAGTTGCCGTAGCAGGGCTAGCTTACGATGGCACAGATAAGGAATTAGTAACTGCAGGTACTGCAACTAAAGGTACAATGCAGTATAGCCTGGATAATGCAACTTGGACAGATACTATTCCAAGCGCAACAGACGCTGGAGATTACAAGGTGTATTACAAGGTAAAAGGCGATGCTACTCATAGTGACTTCGTCCCATCATCTAATGCGGTAGACGTTAAAATTGCCGCAAAGGACATCAGCTCTGCAACAATTGATACAATTGCAGATAAGACATACGATAAAAGTGCATTTAAGCCAACGCCGAGTGTCAAGGATGGAGCAACAGCGCTCGTAATGGGCAAAGATTTTACTTATTCCTATAAGAACAACACTAATGCTGGTACAGCCGAAGTTACTGTAACAGGTAAGGGAAACTATCAAGGTACAAAAACTGCCAACTTCAAAATTAATAAGGCAACTCAGACCATTACAGTACCTAGTGATGTACCAGAAGTTGCCATGGCTAGTAGTTTGGATCTTAGCACTCTTTGCTCAAGCAACGCAGATGGCGCAACACTGGTGTATGCACTAAAGTCTAGTGCATCATCACCTGGCGGACCAACAATAACAGGTAGCACTTTTAACGCTGGAACAACAACTGGCGAATATACCGTTACTGTAAATTCCGCAGAGTCTAGTAATTATGAAGCAGCAACAGAGCAAAGCTTTAAGGTTAAAATTGTTGCCCTTCCACATGCATCTATCACTGCAAATCCGACAGCAAAAACAGGATTAATTTACGATGGAAATGAACAGCCATTAGTAACTGAAGGAACTGCTAGTGGTGGTACAATGAAGTACAGTCTAGATAATACAAACTGGACTGACACTATTCCTGTGGCTAAGAATGCTGGTGATTACACAGTTTACTTCAAGGCAATAGGAGATGCGGGACACAGTAACTTTACTCCAACTTCTAATACTGTAAATGTAACCATTGCAAAGAAGGACGTTACTATTGCAGGACTAAAAGCTGAGAACAAAGTATATGACGGAGACAAAACTGCTACTGTAAAAGGCACTGCTGAGGTAGTCGGAAAATTTAGTGGAGATCAAGTAAATGTAGTTGCAGGAACTGCAAGTTTTGATAACAAGAGCGTGGGCGACAGAAAGACTGTTACTTTCTCGGGATACACGCTGAGTGGCACAGAGAAAGATAACTACAATCTGAAAGCACAGCCAGCATCCGTTACTGCAGACATCACAGCAAAGGAAGTTACTGTAACTGGAATTACAGCAATAAATCGCGGATATGCAGAAGGTAATGTAGATGTTAACCTAACAGGAGGAACTGTTTCTGGTGCAGTTAGCGGTGATGATGTAAAAGCTGACTTAAGCAATGCAAAGGGCAAGATTAGCGATGCAAACGCTAGCAATAACAAAGCTGTAACAGTTACAGGTGTCAAGCTAGGTGGCGCAGATAAGGGCAACTACAAATTAAAGGAACAGCCAAAAGGCATAAAGGTAGACATCACGCAAGCTACCTATGGAGATAAAACCGCTGCAGGAAATGCTAAGTATGGTGCTGAAGGCACAGTAGACTTAAGTAGCCTAATCGTAGCAGGAGGCGCAGCATCTTATGTATCAAATACTGATACGGACAGCGTAATGGCTACAGTTCCAGCTATTGAAGGCAAATCACTAAAGTTTAAGTTCAAAGATGTTGCTGTGAATGTTGGAAAAACGGCAACCGTGAACGTAAAGGTACAATCAGCAAACTATGCTGACTACACTATCACTGTAACGCTTAAGGTAGGAGATAAGACCGCGCCTACAGTAACTGCCCCAACGGCTAAGACAGGTTTAACCTATAATGGTAACGAACAAGTTCTAATTAATGCAGGCAGTACAACTGGTGGAGTAATTCAGTACAGCTTAACTTCTGGTAGTGGCTACAGTAGCACAATTCCAAAGGCAAGAGATGCAAAGATTTACAGAGTTTACTACAAAGTTGTAGGAGATACTGAGTATGCAGATGTGCCTGAAGCTTTTGTAGACGTTAATATTGCAAAGAAAGCTGTAACCGTTGCTCCGAAGCCAGTAAATATAACAAAGGGAACTACGATTCCAAGCTTTGAGCTTATTTATACGGGCCTAGTTGGTAGTGATGCTTTAACTCCATCAGTTACTCCGACATTTACCTGCTTCGAGACGGATGGAACAACGCCTGTTACAGAATCAAGCGCAGCAGGTGATTACACTATCACTTGGACAAACAAGGATACAACAACATTTACAGGCGACAGCAATTACGATGTAACAAAGACTGCGACAGCAACACTAAAGATTAGCACTCCATCCTACTCTGGTGGCAGCTACACTCCTGCTCCGCAGAAGCCAGAAATCACAGTTGTTGGATCAGGTAAGGTAACTCTAAGCCCAGATGGAAAGACTGCAACAATCGCTCCTGATAAGGGATTCGAAATCAAGTCAGTAGTTCTAAATGGTAAGGATATGGGTAAGGTTGACAAGCTGACTGGTCTGAAGACTGGTGACAAGGTTGTTGTAACCTTCGAAAAGACAAAAGCTGATCCGGTTGAGCCAGAGAAGCCATCAAAGGCAGAAATGGACAAGCAGGTTAAGGAAACCGTTAAGAATATGAACAGAAAGATTACAATTTGGAGAACTTCTAAGAATAGCATTAGAGTAACTTCAGTAGCTAATTTCGCTGAAATCAAGAAGAACGGTTACAAGATTAAGTACACTTACTACATCAAGACTCCAGGCGCAAAGAAATTCAAGGCTGTGAAGACAATCACAAGCAACAAGTTCAATTGTGCTAAACTGAAGGCAGGAACCAACAAGTTCCAGGTTAAGGTTCTGGCTTACGACGCTAAGGGTAAGCTAGTAGCATCAAAACTTACTTATTTCAGAGCAGCTAAGATTAAATAGTAAAAGGGTATTTTATAATAATTAAGTGAGTTCGAGAAAAGTTAATATGAAGGGCTGGGGACTAAAGCATAATAATGCCTTAGTCCCCAGCCCGTTTTTTGGGTTATCCAAATATTTCGGGTATCCATTCCCTCAGTGCGCACCAGGCCTACGAGCGAGTCTTTTCATCTCGCATTTTCGAAGCGTAAGCTAGAAGTTGCTTTCTGGAGTTGATGCCCAGCTTGCTGTAGATATTTGCGTTGTGGTATTTTAAGGTGTTTGCGCTTATGCTGCAAATTTCCTGGATTTGTTTGCTGGTTTTGCCGTCTAAGTAAAGCATGAAGACTTCCTTTTCTTTGCCAGTGAGAGTTGCGAAATTGGACTGGAAATACTGGTAGTCGTCTTCGCTTATGTCTACCTGGCGACTGCGCTGAAGATTGCCGATTTTGGTTTCCAGGCCCTTGATTTTCTTTTCCGTCTCGCCGTCCTTTTGAGAAAGGAAATCCATTAAGTCGTCTATTTCAAGCACATTGCTTCGCTGCGTGCTAAAGTCACCCTTTTGAATCAGCTCTATGCCGTAGAAAAGTGGCTTCAGGAAGCGGTTGGTAAAGTATAGGCAACATATAATTGACGGAACAGTTAGCAGGAGAATAAGAATTGCCACGCGGAGGCCAGTGCTAGCCATTTCATGAGTCAAATCTTCCTTAGGAAGCATAACTGCTGTAGTGAATTTCTCCTTAGTTCTGTAGCCTTCACAGGTTTTGATAGTTCCTACATAGGACTCTTTCCCGTCAGTGAAGAGGGTGAGGCCTTTTCCGTAATCGATAATAGATAGTTTTGATTTTGGCAGGTAGTAGTAACCGCTGGTGTTGCCACAGGCGAAGTAATTTTGGAGTGCCGGATGCGTGTCGCTGCCTCCGGTGTCGTTGCCAGCATCGATATTACCGTTGGAAAGCAGGGAAAACATCCTTGAATACCTGGCTGGCTGACGGAACATCTGCTGGAAATAGCTTTCGGAAATCTCGAAGCCACAAGCGCCATAATATGTGCCATCGCTACCGGTAACTGGAATAACAATATGCATGGCGCGCTCGGACATACCGGGCATCGTCATGAAGTCTGTGAAGGTACAAGCCTTGTCCAGTGGCTGATCCATCTTTTCCTTTGCAACATCATAGGCTTCGAAGTATTTTCTGCGAAGCTCCAGCCTCCATTTTCTATGAGGCATTACAGTATGAGCTTTGGAAACAGTGGAGCTTCCGCGGTAGCAGAGAACATCGCGCCTACTCATTTCGTAGCCGTTGACCTGTAGATAGATGCCACTCTTGGAAAACTCCGAATCCTTTGCAGAGGATTTCACTGTGGTATCGAGCATCACAAAAGCACCGGAGCATTCAGCCTGCAAGAGATACTGACGGACGGTTTCAAATATGGCGCCTTCGAGAGATTCCACCCTTTCAGGTGAATCCGTGAGGGCTGAAAAATCCAAATTGTTTTTTTCTAGCCATGTGTCTATTGACAAAGATAAGTCCTCAGAGAAGTGAATATTCATCATGGCCAGGCTATTTCTGTGAGTTTTGATCTCCTTTCCTAAAACAGCTTGCTGCACGTCACACGCCTCTAGGAGAGACGTCTTTGGTGTTTTGAACTGACCCAAAAGTGAGAGCAGCGAGGCCAGGAGCAGGAGTATAAATATGAGCAAAACCAACATATACAGGAAGAGTTTGCGTTTCATTGAACCGCCTGCCGGTATGTGGATTCGCTTGAAAAGTTTACCCATAAGTTAACCCCTTGCTTTACGGAAAGCGTTCCAGGTCTCGTCAGTCAGTTTTTTTGCAGAGACTCCCGACTTGAATCGCGCCGCGTAATTTCCTTGATTTTCACGAAGATATGTGTAGAAATTTCCAACTTTGCCATAGAAACCTGCAAATGCCGGTTCTCTTACAAGGGTGTATGAATCCTGCACTTTCTCGAAGGCGGCGAAAAGTCTCGCATATGCGTCATTTTTGTAATTATAGTCGCCGACCACCTTCAGGGCTTCGTAGGTAACGGGCATGTATCCTGTTTCTGCGGCGAAATCAAGGTTTCTCGCTGGTTCTGTCAGCCAATGTGCGAATAGAGAAGCGGCCTCTTCCTTGGCTGCAGTTGTTTTTAGTGCGCATAGTCCTACGCCAGCCTGGGTTGCAACCTTCTCACCACCCTTAGCATATGGCATTGGAAGCACCTGAAGGTCCATATTTTCTGTGGTATTGTCTGGATAAATTACCACATCGTTGTAGTAAAGAATGCTGGCCGATGAGCCCATACCGGAAGCAACCTCGCCAGTCATAACCTGCGTGTTAGAGTACAGGTCAGACACAACGATATGGCCGCGAACAAGAGCATTGGCAAACTGCATCCAGGATTTCTTAAGAGCCGCATTTGAAAAATTGTACCAATCGTTCTTATATAAATCGTCACCGCTGGCACCGCCAGAAATAGCATTCAAATCTGTGGCGCGCAGAATAAAGTCAAGGGCACAGAAAGGTTTGCCGCCGGACCACTGGTAGTACTTGCCGGCAACATCGAAGAAGCCGTCCCATGTAGCCAGGTCATCGTAGCTGACTTTCGTCGTCTTGGAGAAACGCTCAAACTCCGTTACATTTATAAATAGTAGTTGCGTCGATTTCGTCACGGGCAAAACCGTCAGAGTGTCATCGCTCATACCGTCTGCCAGGAAATCCGGAAGAAAATCATCTAGTTCGTCTTTGGTAAAATCCTTTTCCCAGTCCACCAGATTCTCCGTGCCGATTTCCACGGCATTGCTATTGTGGCAGAAAAACAAGTCAGGCATGTCCAAAGCGCCCGGCTTTTCCGCCTGCGCATCCAAGAGATTTTCGCCAATTTGCGATGCGTTTGTCATTAGAGTCGTACTGATTACAACGCCTTTCTCCTTGCCCACGGTGCTGTTAAACTCGTCTACCAGTCGGTTCATAGGCGAATCCGCCTGCTCGCCATACACGTGCCACAGAGACAAAGTGACCGGTTTATCAGGATCCAGCTGCGTTTTCTCCCCACACCCGGATATCCAAACAGTCAGAGTCGTAATCATTGCCAGGGTTGCAATAATCAACAGTAGTTTCTTCTTCATTTTAACCTCCCTATGAGGAACTGCACAGTACGCATAAGTGCCTTAGTGCACGCAAACTACTTTGCAGTAATAAAACTTTGATTCGTCATAATGCATCTTTTATTCTAACATACAATGTGAATTTTACAAGAAGAATAGAGGGTATTTTTGTTGATTTCGTGAACTTTTTTTCTTGCCCTGGCATATGGGAAAGGGGTATAATAAGGGTGATAAAGGGTGATAAAAAACAGCGAAAGATTTAAAGGAAGGAAGAAAGACAATGAAGACTTTTCTAATGCAAAAGGGAAAAGCGAGAGTTAAGAAATCTATGGTTATAACTCTCATCATGGCACTGATAATTACCATGGTTCCCGCAAGCGCATTTGCCTACACAGGATATCCTTGTGAAACTGATAAGGCAGATGCAGAACTGTATCCGTTTCCTCTAGAAATGAAAGTTTTCTCACAGTACCTTTATGGCAGTAAGAATAACCTAACGGGTGAGGTGAAATGGAACTACTTTAAAAATGTGCCTAGTGAATGGTACCAGCGTAAGTTACCGAAGAGCTTGAATTACTATGATATAGGCATAGCTACGGTTAATAAAAGATACAGAGGCTCTAGAAGTGCGGCTCCAGTATATTTCGAGCCAACAAATTCAAGTCCTTCTAAGAACTACCATGATATTAGAATACAGGAATTAAGCAAGACCAAATACTCATATCAGGGCCCAAACAATCCGTCTAACCAGAACATAGCATTCTATGTTGCGGAGACCACAGAATTTCGCCTTTTAGGATATAATGGTGAATGGGCTGCTGTATGGGATGTGGGCGGAATTGACCAAGGCCGAGGATTAAGCACAACTTGCGGAGGCATTGGAAGAGAGCAGTATGCCAGCTGGAAGCCAGGCATTTACTTCATTAAGACTAAGGACATTTATATAAGAGATGTACGAAGTCTTGATAGGAATATTCCTCAGGTTACTGCATCTGGAACTGCAACTTGCGACGTTTATCTGAAGACAACTCCTATAGCTGAAAACTACATATCAGGAGGAATGCTAAAGCAAAATCAACTGATTCAGGTTACTAATCCTACACCAATAAATGGACATTACCAGGTTTACTTTAGAGATGGCCTGTACTACGTTAATACAAAGTGGTTGAATCTTAAGCGCTCAGACGAAAACAAACCATCTATTCAGTATAACGCAGTAGTAAAAACCACTGATCCAGTAGAAATTAAGAGCCAGGCAAGCACATCAGCCACAGCTGTTGCATCGGCAAAAGATGGTTACAAAATTCAGGTTGTAAAGAAAAATGCAGGAAATGGTTTCTCCGAAGTATGGTTTAACTCCCAGAGATGCTACATTCCAACAAAGTCACTGACAAAATTCACTAGTAGCTGTTCCTATGATGGAGTAAAGAAGCTGGGAAAAGCGAAAGGCACAATGGTACTTAACGGACCGTGGTCTGCATATGGCGGTATGGCATATACTCCTGAAGCAATTAAGATTCTGAAGAAGTACAAAATGGATGAGGGCGCTGCTGCAAAGAAGCTTATCGCTTGTAATGGCATGATTCCAATGACAGATGGCGATATTTCCATAGTTTACGGAATAAGCAAGTTTACCTACAAGCCGGAGCCTTATTATAAAGAATCGCAAACGATATATAAGGTTCTGTATGACGGAAAGATTTGCTACATACCTATTTTAAGTGGAAATTTAGGTCGCTATTACAACTACTATAAAGTTGGCAAGGGTAAGATAAAGGCGAAGTCCCAGTCAAAATATATTACTATGTATGGCACATCTAAAGCTTGGGGAGAAGCAAAGCTAGAAACATATAAGATTAATAAGAGATACTACTTCAAGATAGATGACATTGCAAAGCTGTCAGCGAAAACTAATAAATCCTTTAACGTTAAGTTTGAGAAGAATGCTATAGTAGTTAACAGCATGAGCCCTTATAAGGGAACTGCATCTCTAAAAGCAGGCGATGGAAAAACTCGCTATGCGGAAGCGTCAACCATGAGCATTATATGGGACGGACAGGTTGTAGGTCTTACATGCTATAAAATCAATGGCAAATATTATGTAAATATGGATGAAATTGCATACTTAATTGATTCACAAATTGATGAACTGAAAACAGGATTCTATATTTCCACAACATTGCCAAACGAAGTGGAAGCATACGGCTAAAGCTAAAATTCATTTTTCAGACCTTGGGAAGCCACCTTCCCAGGGTCTTTTCACGATAAATACAGAAACGGACGTAGAAAATGGTAAAACCTTTAATGAAATTTGGATTTGGAATCCTCCTGGCGCTGATTTGCGGAACCTTGATCTTACAAATGCGATATGGGATTTCCATACCCAAATACTTGGCATATTCAATGCCACTTACATATGAAGAATCAGAATATCTTGATAAGAAAGAACAGCTTGTCTTTGGCTTAAATCCTGACAGCGGTCCTCTATCGTCTTATGACGAGGGGGAAGAAAACATGGAAGGGTTTATTTGTGATTACATCGATGCTCTTTCTATGGAACTGGGAACAGAAATTAACTATGTTACCAGCGAGAATCCAGAGAAGGACTTATCTGTTAAAAAAATTGATATGGCCAATGTGGTTTATGTAAGTGGTGGCAATAAGGATTATCTGTCGGCGCAGGAAATGTATGAGGTGAGGGACGTCATTGTTTCTGGCAATAATACAAGATATTACAATATGCCAAAGGATTTATCCAAGAAAAGAATCATTCTAGTGGCTAACGAATTTCAGAAAATCGACTTAGAGAGAAAACTGAAACTTGATACGGCGGCAAAGATCATTGAAACGGACTCAACTAAAAAAGGCTTAGAACTTCTAGTTGAAAAAAGGGGCGATATTCTCATCGGAATGGAAACTCTCATAGAGGCAGATATTAAGGAAATGGAAATCGAGGACAAGGTTTTCATCAGCCCTGAAGAGGTCTATAAGGAGAGTATGACCATCGGCGTCAATGTCTACGATAGCAAGCTTCTTAATATTGTCAACAAAGGAATATTCAAGATGAAAAAGAACGGGACCATTACGCAGCTTGAGAAAAAATGGTTCGGTGGATCATCGACAGATGACTCGGAGAACACTAGCATAGCGCTAGCTCAATATATTATGCTGTTTTGCGTTGCAACAGTGCTCCTATTAATGCTTTGGGAAGGGGTCCTTAACCGCCGAATAGAGGAAAAAACCAAGGAAATTAACATACAGAAAAATAACATGCAGCTAGTCTTAAACAATGTAGACAGCATGCTGATACTTGTGAATAAAGAAGGGCGAATCCAAAACTGCAACCGCAGAGGATGTGAAATTATAGGAAAGCCGCTTAATGAAATCTTAGGGAAAAAAGCTGAAGACATAGAAATTATAAATTACTTTATTAACAGCCTAAGGGAAAACCCTCAGGGCAAGGAGTTTTTTTACGGTGGACGCTTCTATAATGTTACCTTTGAGGCCATGGATAGAGGCAACGGTAACCATCTTCTTGCAACTAACGATATTACGGAGACCAGGTTCGCTGAGCAGAAGCTTAGACAGCAAAGCAAGATGATTGCCGTGGGACAGCTTTCGGCAGGTTTAGCTCATGAAATCAGAAACCCTCTTGGGCTCATTAAGAACTATTCCTTCCTGCTGAAAAATTACGCCGATGATGAGGTGTCCAATCACGCCCTCCATGTCATAGGCGATTCAGTTGGCAGAATAAATAACCTAATCGAGAACCTGCTCAAGTTCTCGAGGCTGAGCGGAGCCGAGGCAGAAAGTTTCAGTATCAAAACCCTCTTGGACAATATCTTTGTTCTCGAGAAGAAAAAACTGGAGAAACAGAAGGTGGAGCTCAAGCTGCAATGCCCGGACAATGCCACAGTGTTTATGCAGGAGGAGACCATAAAGCTCATAACCTACAACCTGCTTAACAATGCCGTGGAGGCCATGGCCGGTGAGGATGCCGGAGAGAGCCAGGGCACGAAATCTGAGAAACAGCGGAAGCTGACAGTTAAGGTGAGCACGAAAGATAGCATTTTGGAAATGGAATTTTGTAACAATGGGCCAGCAATTCCAGCAGAGATTCTGGAGAACATCTTTAACCCGTTCTTTACGACAAAGGAAACGGGAACGGGTCTAGGTCTTTATATTGTAAGCACTGAGGCCGACAAGGCAGGCGGAAGTGTAAGCGTTACTAGCGACGAAAATGAAACGGTATTCACTGTTAGCATACCTATGGAGGTAAGGAATGTTGAAGGAAAAGAAGAATTATAAGATACTGGTTGTAGACGATGAAGTTGAATATCAGACTGTTTTTTCATACATATTGTCTGCAGGGGGATACCAGGTAGAAACCGCCTCAGGGGGAAATGAGGCCTTGGAAAAGCTAGAGAAGAAACCCTTTAATCTGGTAATGACTGATCTGAAGATGCCGGATATGGATGGCATGGATCTGATGAAAAAAGTTAAGGACGGATACTCTGGAACAGATGTTATGATTATGACTGCTTTTGGGACAATCGAGAGCGCAGTTGAGGCCATGAAATACGGAGCAGCAGGCTATTTTATTAAGGGCAGCGATCCGGAAACTATGTTAGTTGATATCGAAAGGCTTTCGAAGATAAGGCAGCTGGAAAAAGAAAATAAGTTTTTCCAGGAAGCCATTGAATCCGACGAGGTCTTCCTGAGAAGCAATAATTCAGCCTTTGGTGACGTGCTAAAAACCTGTCAGAAGGTGGCAGCATCTGACATAAACGTCCTGATTCTTGGGGAATCTGGCGTAGGTAAAGAGGTAATTGCTAAGTATATACATAAACTGAGCGACAGGAAGAATGGCCTCTTTGTTGCAGTTAACTGTCAGGTTTTCGGCGAAGGAACTTTGGAATCCGAGCTTTTTGGCCACGAAAAGGGAGCCTTTACAGGTGCTGTGGACAAGAGAATCGGTAGATTCGAAACCGCAGATGGCGGAACCCTCTTCCTTGACGAAATCGGCGATATGCCCATGAGCATTCAAGGTAAGCTTTTGCGTGTCTTAGAAAGCAAAACCATTGAACGAGTAGGAAGCAATAAGGAAATTGATTTGAATACCAGATTCATATCTGCGACTAATAAGAATCTGAATGAAGAAATTGCTGAGGGGAAATTCAGGGAAGATTTACTTTTCAGAATTAACACTATTACTATAACCATTCCGCCACTTAGAGAAAGAAAGGAAGACCTGGCGCCTCTGGTGGAATTCTTTGTGAGAAGAATTGAGAAGGATCAGAAGAAAAAAATCACTTCAATTGCCGATGAAACCTGGGATTTCTTGAAAAATTACGACTATCCCGGCAACGTGAGAGAGCTTAAGAACATCTTAGAGCGCCTAGTAGCCTTAAGTGAAAACGGCGAGCTAAGGATGGTTGATTTAGGTTGCCTTGGAAGCCAGGATAAGTCGGGTACAGCAGAGGTAATTAGCGCTGATGAAGAAGACCTATCTTTAAGAGAAGCAAGAGGCGAGTTTGAGAAGAACTACATAGAAAGAGTACTTAAGAAGACGGACGGAAACGTCTCCCAAGCTGCCGATATATTAAAAATAACGAAGAGGCAGCTTTGGAACAAAATCTCAGAGTATAACATTGAAAAATAGCGGGGAAATATTTTTCACCTCTATGAGTGAAATTTATTTCGCTCGATGAAATAAATTTCACATATCCCCCACTCTGGGAGTTTTGATAAATATTGAAATATGAACGATGTGTGAGCATTGTGTGAGTTGGCACGTTTCATGCTTTATAGAGGAGTGTAAGATAGATACTCTTTCTATACATGAATTGTGAGCGAGGAGTAGATATGGAAAAGAATACTGAACAAAAGAAGATTCCTTTATGGCTTGCTCTTGTTCCCTTTGCATGTCTGATTATAGTAATGCTTCCGAGCATTATTATACTGGGCGCGAGCCCTCAGATTCCCCTGATGATGTGTACGGGCATAACCAGTTTAATCGGCATTCTCGTGACGGGACGCAAATGGGAAGACATAGAAAAGGCTATGATTGATGCAAATGCGTCGGCTATGCAGGCCAACTTCATAATTATGATTGTTGGATGTCTCATTGCCGCATGGATGGCAGGTGGAATTGTACCAGGACTGATTTATTACGGCCTGAAAGCGTTTTCACCGGGGATTTTTCTCACATGCCTTCCTGTAATTTGTGCCATCGTATCTTTTTCTACGGGTTCTGCATGGACAGCAGCGGGGACTATCGGCATTGCATCCATGGGAATTGCAGCAGGTCTAGGTGTGCCACTTCCAGTGGCAGCGGGAGCGATTATTACAGGGGCACAGTTCGGTGACAAGATTTCCCCATTGTCAGATAGTACGAATTTGGCAGCGGGAGTTACAGGGGTTAACTTGTTTGACCACGTCAAGCACATGCTTTGGACAACTATACCGAGCTTTACCATTGCCGTATGCATATTCGCAGTAATCGGCACAAGATACAATACAGATGCTGCAGACGTTTCGCAGATTAATTCAATTTGCCAGACTATGCAGGAAAACTTTATTATTACGCCGTGGGTGTTCATCGCGCCTCTGTCCGTAATAATGATGATTGTATTTCGAATCCCTGCCGTACCGGGAATGGTCTTCGGAACCATAGTGGGAGTAATCTTTGCTTTTGTTCAAGGAGCAGACGCTGAAACAATTATGAGTCAGATGATTTACGGCTTCGATATTACAACAGGAAACGGCATGGTTGACCTTCTTCTCAACAGAGGCGGCATGCTGGAGATGATGAACACAATTTCCCTTGTAATTTGCGCACTGGCCTTCGGAGGAGCCCTTAAATCAACGGGCTGCATCGAAACCATCACAGAGGTAATCCTAGGAGCCTGCAAAACCAGAGGTTCCGTAATGACCGCCAACGTGATTTCCTGCATCGCCATGAATTTTCTGACAGCAGACCAGTACATGTCCATTGTAATTCCAAGCCAGATGTTCAAGGACATATACGCAAAATTGAATCTTCATCCGAAGAATCTTTCTAGACTCCTCGAGGATTCAGGAACCGTTACCTCGGGCATTGTCCCATGGTCAACATGTGGGGCGTTCTATTATTCCACACTGGGTGTCAGCGCGTTATTCTATTTCCCATACTGCTTCATGGCGTACATAACGCCAATCATCACACTGGCAATCGCTTTCACAGGGTTCACGTTGACGCCACTTGATACATCAAAACCCATTAAGACTAGCGTCTCAGAAGACATGTAACCCTTAAGCATAAGAGAATCTATCTAACAAAACAAAAAGAATTTATGCATTATTTTGTTAGAAAGGAATTATTCACATGAGTAGTACAAGCGGAAAAGGCGTTCGTCTTCCGAACAAAATAGAAGCAATAATCCCTATCGTGGTATTGCTTTCTATTATGATTTCAAGTTATGTTTTAGATTGGGGCTTCGATCCTCATATTCCTGTACTTATCGCTTGCGTAGTTGCAGGTATAATCGGTAAAATTTGTGGACACAGCTACAATGACATGCTTACAGGTTTCTTAAACGCTGTTAACCAGTCACTGGAAGCTATTATCATCATCCTTTGCGTAGGATGTCTAATCGGTTCATTTGAATGGGCAGGTACAATTCCAGCAGTAGTATACTATGGACTTAAGATCATCAGCCCAGCATTGTTCCTACCACTAGCTTGTATCCTTTGCGCTATCGTAGGTATCGCACTTGGTTCAGCTTGGACAGTAGTTGCAACTCTAGGTATCGCATTTATGTCAATCGGAGCTACAATGGGCCTGAACCCAGGTCTTGTAGCAGGTATGATTCTTTCAGGAGCATGCTGCGGAGACAAGTTCTCACCATTGTCCGACTCAACTAACCTGTCCGCAGGTGTTTCCGGAACAGGTCTATTTGACCACGTAAGAGCTATGATTACTACAACTTTCCCAAGTTTGGTAATGGCAATTATCTTATACACATTAATTTCATTAAAGGGTTCAGCTACATATGATCCACAGATTGCAAACGACCTTTCAAATGCAATTGTTGACCACTATGACTATATGTCACCAATCCTGCTGATTCCAGTACTACTAATCATCGTAGTAGCACTTATGAAGCTTCCTGCAATTCCAGCAGTACTTCTAATTTCAGCAGTAGGATGCTTATTCGCTGTTATCTTCCAGGGAGCAAACTTTGCAGACTGCATCACAATGCTTCACTATGGATATTCAGCAGAAGTTGAAAATGAACTTTGTAACACTCTGATTAACAGAGGTGGTATGGACAGCATGCTTTGGACAAACAACCTGGTTATCGTAGCAGTAGGTTTTGGTGGTATTCTTCAGACTATCGGTGCTGTTGAATCACTTCTTGGACACATGATCAAGAGAGTACACACACCATTCCAGTTAATCCTTGTAACTATGCTGACTTCAATCTTCTGTATCACAACTATGTGTGACCAGTACATTGGAGCCATCATCCCAAGCAGCATGTACAAAGAAAAGTACGACGAACTAGGTCTTGCAAGAAATACTCTTTCAAGAACTCTAGAAGACGGTGGTACTCTTTGGTCACCACTTGTTCCTTGGTCATCATGTGGTGCTTACCACTCAAAGGTACTAGGCGTTTCAACACTTCAGTACTTACCATTCTGCTTCATGAACATTATCAACCCTATCTACGCATTAATCACTGCTGGACTGGGAAGAAACATTTTCTACGCAGATGGAACTTACAGAACTATCTTCGGCAAGTGGAAGCAGGGATCTGTTCCTGGAGCCCCAGAAGAAGCACACGAAATTGCTATGGCAGCTCTTGCTGAAATCAGAAAAGAAAACCCTATCAACTTATAAATAAAACTTATATGCGGGGTGCTTGAGCAAGCTCTTGCACCTTGCACATTTTTTAGGAAAGTGAGAAAAATGAGTAGACAATATAAAGGAATTTTAAAAGAAAGAAAACCTTGGGTAAATTGCACTCTTGCTGCAGTGGTAGCAGGGCTTATGTGTATTCAGTTTGTAAGAGGAAACTACCTGACTGTTTTGTTCGGTGTGGTGGTTATTCTTGCGTGTTTCTATAAAAAGGAATACATTATCAATGAAGAGGGCATAGATATTCAGTCTTCTCTTTTCGGCAAGATTACTCACAACCTTTGGGCGTGGGAGGAAATCACAACTCTTCACACTGACCACAAGAGAGCAAAACCAAATACCATGCTTCACATCGGCAAGGATATTACAACTCGTTCTTTCACTATGACTCCTGAGGATTGTCAGGCTGCCGTTGAATTGGCAAGAGAGATGAACCCTGCAATCTATATTGAGAATCCAACTCCTGAAGAGGAGGCTCAGAGGGAACAGGAAATCCTTCACAGAAGAGAAGTAGAACGTGCCCAGAGAAAGGCAATGAAAAAAGCGAGAAAGAACCATTAAAAATCCTTGACAACGGTCCTCGCCAGTAGTACAATTTTGCCGAATGCGGATAGTATCCTGACAGACAATGGAACTGTACCGGCAAAATTCTTTGAAAAAATATCATATGTGTATTACATGTCGAGGTAGAATTACTCCTGGAGCTTAAGAAGATGGCATCAACCGAAATTTTATGGTAGGTGATGATATGAAAGCAGGATTTATAGGAGCGGGAAAAGTTGGTTTTTCCCTTGGAAAATTCTTCTCAGAGAACCGGATTACCGTGACCGGCTATTACAGCAGGCATGAAAAATCGGCAAGAGAAGCGGCAGAATTTACAAAATCCCAATGTTATACGGAAATAGAAACACTAATTAGAGAAAGTGATGCTATATTTCTAACAGTACCGGATGGAGTTATAAATTCTACATACGAAGAAATTAAAAATTATGATATAAGAAACAAGCAGATTTGCCATTGTAGTGGCGCCCTTTCTTCGGAGGAAGCATTCCCAGGCATTAAGGAGAGAGGCGCACATGGGTATTCGATACATCCGTTATTCCCTGTAAGCGACAAGCTTAACAGTTATAGGGAATTGTCGGGTGCTTTTTTTTGCCTTGAAGGCAGTGACGAGGGCATCTCATGGTGGTTGGACTATTTCAAGGAGAACGCCAGGGGATCCAAGCTAATTGAGGCAAAAAACAAAGTTAAATATCACGCAGCATGTGCAATTGCCAGCAATCTCTACTGCGCTCTTATGCAGGAGAGTATGGAGTTAATGAGTCAATGTGGATTCACAAATGAGGAAGCTTTGATGGCGGTGACTCCTCTGGTGGAGAGTAATGTCCGGCACATCCTGGAGGATGGGCCTTTGGGAGCTTTGACCGGGCCGGTGGAACGCGGAGACGCGGAGACCGTGAGAAAACATCTAGGATGTATTTCTGCTGGTGTGGACAGGGATTTGTACATTGCGGCGAGCCGAAAGCTGACCGAGGTGGCTCAGGCAAAAAACCCGCAGGGGGATTACGGCATTCTTCGTGAATGTCTGGATACAAGTGACGCAAAATAGAAATTACATTAAGTCGTAAATTTGGAGGACATGGAAATGGCTAAAAGAACCGTTGCAACTTTACTAGAAATGAAGAAATCAGGACAGAAGGTATCACAGGTAACTTGTTACGATTACTCAACTATGAGTCTTGTGGATCAGTGTGGAATTGACACTGTTCTTGTTGGGGACAGCTTGGGTATGACTATGCAGGGATATGAAACAACTCTTCCTGTAACTATGGATGAAATGATTGTCTATGGTAGAAGCGTTGTGCGCGCTAGCAAGGAAGTTTTTGTTATTATGGACATGCCATTTATGAGCTACCAGACTTCTGTTGAAGAGGCTGTTGCTAATGCAGGACGCCTAATTAAGGAGACTGGTGCTAATGCAGTTAAGCTTGAGGGCGGCGCTGCAGTTAAGGAACAGATTAAAGCTATAGTTGATGCAGGTATTCCAGTTTGTGCGCATATTGGAATGACTCCGCAGTCTGTAAATGTTTTTGGCGGCTTCAAGGTGCAGGGCAAGGGCGAAGCTAACGCTGAGCGCGTGCTTCAGGACGCTTTTGCTGTACAGGAAGCTGGCGCATTCATGTGTGTTCTTGAATGTGTACCGCCAAAACTTGCAGCTCTAATCACTGAAAAGGTTGATATGATTACTATCGGCATCGGAGCTGGCGCCGGCTGTGACGGTCAGGTTCTTGTATGGCAGGACATGACTGGCATTAACCAGCAGTTTACACCTAAATTCGTTAAGCACTTTGGCGAAATCGGCGAAGCACTTAAGGATGCTTTCCGCGCCTACGATGCTGAAGTTAAGGCTGGAACTTTCCCAGCAGCTGAGCACTCCTTCGTTAAGAGCGACTGCTCCGATGAGTTCCTGGAAGGCCTGCGCGAAAAGTACTAAGTTGATATAGCCTGGCGGCACCGTGTGCGAGCCGGTATGGGAGTTTTGATGTGCCTGCGGCACCATGTGCGTGCTAGGTGGGCAAGAAAGATATGAGGTAAATTATGATTATAGCAAAAACAGTTGCAGAAGTACGTTCTCAGGTAAGGGAATGGAAGAAAGAAGGTCTGACAGTAGGACTTGTACCTACTATGGGATACCTTCACGAAGGCCACGCAAGCCTTATTGACGAAGCAGTTAGACAGTGTGACAGAGTAGTTGCATCAGACTTTGTAAACCCTACACAGTTTGGACCAGGAGAAGACCTAGAAAGCTATCCAAGAGATTTTGACCACGACTGTCAGCTTCTTGAAGAACACGGATGCAACATGGTATTTCACCCATCAGTAGACGAAATGTACCCTGATGGAAACGGCAAAACTGATACATACATCGAAATCTTAGACGACATGCCTAGGCAGCTTTGCGGCAAAACTAGACCAATCCACTTCCGTGGCGTTTGCACAGTTGTTGGAAAGCTTTTCAACATTGTAACACCTGACAAAGCTTTCTTCGGCCAGAAGGATGCTCAGCAGCTTGCAATCATCAGACGTATGGTTCGCGACCTAAGCTACGGCATTGAAATCGTTGGTTGCCCAATCGTTCGTGAAAATGACGGCCTAGCAAAATCTTCAAGAAACACTTACTTAAGTGAAGACGAGAGAAAGGCTGCATTAGTTCTTTCACAGGCAATTCGTATGGCTGAAAAAATGGTTGCTGATGGTGAACGTGATGCTAAGGTAATTCTTGACGCAATGACTGCTCATGTTGAAAAGGAACCTAAAGCAAAGATTGACTATATCTCAGCAGTAGACGGTGTAACTATGGCAAATGTTGACAAGATCGAAGGCAATGTACTAATTGCTATGGCTGTTTATATCGGTAGCACTAGACTTATCGACAACTGCATTGTAAATGCGTAAGGGGGTTTTACGAAGATGATGCTTGATATGTTAAAGGGAAAAATTCACAGAGCCACTGTTGTTCAGGCTGAGCTTGACTATGTAGGTTCAATTACAGTTGACAGTGATCTTCTAGAAGCTTCCGGAATTCTAGAATATGAAAAAGTTGCTATTGTTGACGTTAACAACGGCAACCGTTTCGAAACTTACACTATTGCAGGCGAACCGGGTTCTGGCATGATTTGCCTAAACGGTGCCGCAGCAAGATGCGTAAGCGTAGGCGACAAAATCATCATCATGTCTTACGCACAGATGACACCTGAAGAAGCTAAGGACTTCCACCCGTCAGTTGTTTTCGTAGACGATGAAAACAAACCCGCTCGCGTAACTAATTACGAGAAGCACGGATTGCTGAAGGATATGTAAGACTTGTGGTAATATATGAATATGTGGGCGCAAACCATTGGAAAATCATTGGTTTGCGCCTTTTTTATTTAATAGGAAATATCGGCATTTCCTATTCCTAATAAAAAACTGACATTCTTTTCCATTAAGAACGTCAGGCAGTGATTTGTTGCACACTAAAATAGGGAATGCTTAATAGTATAA
>Ga0129313_1000414_pt1 | contig 37611 bp, 32 predicted proteins | sample O1105metagenome_FD_94436 | JGI IMG/M metagenome (GOLD analysis project Ga0129313, IMG submission 94436) | Orangutan group fecal microbial communities from fecal samples from Wisconsin, USA - O1105 metagenome | ecosystem: Host-associated > Mammals > Digestive system > Large intestine > Fecal...
GAAGCTCTTTAAAGGGGTTCATGAGCTGCAGCATTTAGGTGGTGGAGTGGCTCCATGGAACCTTGGACAGTATGAACTGGCAGCTGCACAGGATGGGAAGATCCGGTTAAGGGTAAAAGGAAGTGGAGAAGAATTTCCATTAATTTTTTATCATTTCCAGAATTTGCGATATTTAAGCGAACAGAAGGTAAATATCAGTTCTGGAACACATTCCCGGAGATTAAAGGATGCCATTTACCGGCCTTATCTGTTGGCAATTGAGCAGAGCCGGGAAGTGTTAAAGAAATACGGAATTACATTCAGCGTGAAGAAGGTTTATTCCAGTAATAAATTCATTGCCTTTCTTCAGGGAAATGTGTTGCGCTTTAAGGTAAAGAGCCTGTCTGATATTTATGACCTGCGGACTATTCAGAGCCATGTAAATTATGGCAATATGGGCGATGAATGCCTGCATTCAAGCGGACATATGCCATGATTTATATGGTGAATGCGGTTCTGAATGGTCTGCAGATATTGTGACAAAATCACTTAGCAACACATATGGAGGGCCAAACAGCCTTATGAAGATTGTTCATGTTTGTTTGTCCATGGGATATACCGAGGGACTCAATTATCAGGAAAATGTAATTATTAAATATCAGGCAGGAGACGGACATGATGTTACGTTGATTACCACAGACCATTGTTTTCATGAAGGAGAATGGGGACTTTGCCAGACAGAAAGTGACTATATCAATCCGGACGGTGTCCATATCATAAGACTTCCGTTTGCTTTCAGGATTCCTTATAAAATCAATAAACAGATTGGAATTTTTAAAGGGTTTTATCCGCTGCTTGAGCAAATACAGCCGGATGTGATTTTCGTTCATAATCTGCAGTTTCAGGATATCCGTAAGGTGGCAAAATATAAAAAGCATCATCCGGAAGTGAAGGTGAATGCGGATAATCACAGTGATTTTTCGAACAGTGCACGGAACTGGTTTTCAAGAAATACATTATACCGTTTCTGGTGGAAACCGTGTGCGAAGGCGGTAGAGCCCTATGTGGATAAGTTCTTTGGCGTTATGCCGTCACGTGTGGACTTCCTGCAGAATATCTATGGTATTGCAAAAGAGAAAACGGATCTGCTTTTCATGGGTGCAGACGATGAATGTGTGGAACGTGCAGCGTCACCGGAGATCCGAAAGGCAATCCGGGAGAAATATGGTATCCGGGAAGATGATTTCCTTGTAATGACGGGAGGAAAAATCGATTCGTTCAAAACCCAGACTTTGCTTCTGATGGAGGCGGTGAAAGAAATTGATCATCCGCGGCTTCGTCTGCTGATCTTTGGATCCGTGGAGGAGGACCTGAAAGAACGGTTTGATGCCTTATGTGATGGCAATAAAATTCAATATATGGGCTGGGCCAAAGGAGAACAGCCATATGAATACTTTGCTTCGGCAGATCTGATTGTATTTCCGGGAAGACATTCCGTATATTGGGAACAGGTGGTGGCACAGGGAATTCCCATGCTGTGTAAATACTGGGACGGAACGACCCACGTAGATATTGGCGGTAATGTACATTTTCTGAAAGAGGATTCCGTACAAGTGATTAAGACAGAACTTCAAGGGCTGCTGGATCATCCGGAAGAATATGAGGAGATGAAGCGGGCAGCGCTAAGTAACCGGCGGCATGAGTTTTCATATAAGCAGATTGCCCGGAAATCAGTGGGAATTGATGTTTAGGAGAGAGTAAAACATGAGTTTTAAATCGGTTATTGCAGGTATATTCAGAAGTACATTGACCCTGATATCACCAATGCTTAATACAAGGGTGACTTATTGGTGCAAATTTAAACGCAAATTGGATTTAGATAATCCGGTAACATTAAATGACAAAATCTTATGGTTAAAATTTAATACGTATTGGAATAATCCGGTAGTGAAGCAATGTGCGGATAAATATCGTGTGCGTGACTATATTAAGCAAAAAGGATGTCCGGAGATTTTAATTGATTTAATAGGTGTTTACCGTGATGTAAAAGATATTGTCTGGAAAGAGCTTCCTGAAAGGTTTGTTATTAAATTGAATGTGGGATGTGGATGCAATATTCTGGTAAATAATAAAGACGAACTGAATATTGGGGAAACAGAAAAGAAACTGACCAAATGGCTGAAGGCAAACAATTATTATTTGGGATATTCGGAAATGCAGTATAAGGATGTAGAACCCTGTATTTTGATTGAACAATATATCTGTGAAGAGGATGGAACCCCGCCGTTGGATTACAAATTCTATTGCATGAATGGAAAAAGTAATATGGTGATGGTCTGCGTAGACCGTGAAGAGGGACAGGTTGCGAAATATTTTTATTTTGATAAAGACTGGAATCTGTTGCCCTATGGAGAAGATGTGGAAAAGGAACCGGACAGAGTGATTCCAAAGCCGGAAAATATGGAGCTTGCCTTTGAATATGCAGAAAAACTGTCTCAGGATTTTCCGTTTGTGCGTTGCGATTTATATATAGTTCATGGAAAGATATATTTCGGGGAATTGACCTTTACACCTTCCGGAGGGATGGATATTACCATATCTCATGAAACAGACCGGATTTTGGGAGAACAGTTGCAGTTAAAGATATAGTGGTAGTGGAGAAAGATGATATGATTAATTTGCTTTTCTCAGTTGCAAATAAGTTATATGGGAAGAACAAAGCATTGGGTGGAATAGTGTTCAAAGTAAATAAACTGTTTGTGAACTTATTATATCCATGGGTACAAGCACTGAATTCTCAAAAAGGTGTAGATGAAAACAGTGAAATTATTGTGTCACTGACAACGTTTCCTGATCGTATTCGTTATGTATGGATGACGATAGCGAGTTTGCTGAATCAGACACTAAAACCATGCAAAGTAGTGCTTTGGCTGGCAGAAGAACAATTCCCTGATAAGAACCTGCCCAGGCAATTAACAGAGCTTTGTAAACGGGGGTTAGAGATAAGATACTGTGATGATTTGAAACCACATAAAAAGTACTTTTACACGATGCAGGAATGGCCGGAGAAATATGTCCTGACCTGTGATGATGATATGTTTTATCCGGAAAATTTGATAGAGAATCTGTGGAAAACAGCAAAACAGCATCCGGAAAGAATTATCTGTAATAACAGTATGCAAGTGACTTATGATGAAAAGGGTGATTTCATACGAAGAGACCAATGGATACATGAAAACAGGGAAATGGATGGGCTTCAGGTTTGTCCGGTTGGATGTGATGGTGTTTTATATCCTCCGGGAGCACTAAATGAGGCAGCTTTTGATAAAGAAGCATTAATGGAAACTGCATTGCGCCAGGATGATGTGTGGTTAAAGGGAATGGGTGTGTTGAACGAAACGGCAGCATACAATAAAGGAATGTATCATCATGATTTCTTTAATAATATGTTTACCCAGAAAAGTGGTTTATGGAAGACAAATATTGTTTGTGAAGAAGAGCAGTATTCTCCAAATGAAATTGCATGGATGAAAATGATCGAGCGATATCCGAAAATTGAAGAATTACTGAAAAAAGATTGCAAAGAGGAAAAGATGAATGAATAGCCAAATACCTGTGTCCATTATCACACCGTGTTTTAACAGTGAAAAGACGATCGCAAGAACCTTTGAAGCTATGATAAGGCAGACTTATCAAAAGATAGAATATATTGTTATTGACGGTGGTTCTACGGATGGAACCTTAGAGATTATCAGAGAGTATGAAAAAAAATTTCCTTTTTTATTCCGATATGTATCTGAACCTGACAAAGGGATTTACGATGCGATGAATAAAGGTATCCGGATGGCCACAGGAAAATTAATCGGTATTGTAAACTCAGATGATTACTATGCGGATGATGCCATTAAGAATATAGTGGATGCGTACGATGGAGCTGATTACCGGATATTATATGGTTTTCAAAGAAATATAAAGGAAGGACAGGAAACCCAGATTTTTATCAACCATCACAGCCAGTTGCAGTATATGATGATAACCCATCCTACCTGTTTTGTGACGAAGAATATATATAATGATTTCGGAGTATATGATACCACATATAGAAGCTCTTCCGATTATGAATTTATGGACAGGATATATCACCAGATACCGGACTGTTTTGTGCCGGTGTATCATGTGATTTCTAACTTTGAAGAAGGTGGTATGTCATCCACACAGCTAGGAGTGAGGGAAACACTCAAAATTAAGATGAAAAGAGGATACATTAGTAAATTCCGCTATGTGATGTCCTGCCTTTACAGCAGATTGGTGGAAGTTGTCCAGTGGTTCAAAAGAATGGCAAAAAGTTTAAATAGAACGATAAATGGAGAGAAAGATGTTCGGAGTGATCTGTAAATTTTTTTTGAAGCTTACGGGCGTAACATATGGCAAACAATTAAAATTAAAGGGTATTCCGGTGATTTTTAACAAAAAGGGCGCCAACATTATGATCGGTGATAATTGTCTCATTAAGAGTTCCTTTTTATCTAATCTGGTGGGATTATATTCCAGAACCATCATTGTAACCAGGGTGGAAGGAGCTTCCATTCTCATCGGAAATAATGTAGGGATTTCAGGGGCTACCATTTATGCCCGCCAAGGAATAACCATCGGAGACAACAGTAATATCGGGGGAAATACGAAAATACTGGATAATGATTTTCACCCGTTGGACCCTCAGGCAAGGATCAGGGATGACAAATCCCAAATCGGTACAGCACCCATTTTTATTGGAAAAAATTGTTTTATCGGGTGCAATGCCCTGATATTGAAAGGAACATATTTGGGTGATAACTGTGTGGTTGGAGCCGGAGCTGTAGTAAGTGGAAAATTTGAAGATAATTGTGTAATTGCAGGAAATCCTGCTAAAGTAATCAGAAAAATAGAACCCTAGGAGCATTCAGAGAGCGTTAGATTATGAAGAAACCGTTTACAAACCGTATATTGGGAGTAAATATCGCCATAACCAATATGCAGGATACTGTAAAATTAATAGTAGAGCAAATAGATGAACTGCAGGGGAATTTTATCTGCCTTTCCAATGTACACACTACGGTGATGTCACAGAAAGATGAGGAATATAGAAATATTCAGAATTCCGCTTTTTTAGCGTTGCCGGATGGAAGTCCCCTGTCATTGGTACAAAGGCTTCGTGGATACCGGATGGCTGAGCAGGTAGCGGGACCCGATTTGATGGCGGAGCTTTGGAAAGCAACAGAGAATACGGAAATTTCCCATTATTTTTATGGGAGTACACCGGAAACTATAGAAGCACTGGAAAAGAATCTGAAAAAAGAATATCCGGGAATAAAGATTGTGGGGATGGAGGCACCTCCGTTCCGACCGCTTACGGAAGCAGAGGATGCAGAGGCAGTTGCGAGAATTAACCAATCTGGAGCTGCTATTGTCTGGGTAGGATTGGGGGCACCCAAACAGGAAAAATGGATGTATGAGCACAGAGGAAAAGTGAATGCTCTGATGCTTGGAGTAGGAGCGGGGTTTGATTTTCATGCAGGAACCGTAAAACGAGCTCCCGCATGGATGAGGAAGCATTATCTGGAGTGGCTGTATCGTCTGATACAGGATCCGAAACGATTATGGAAACGTTATGTGCAGACCAACGGAAAGTTTTTACTCATCTCGGTTAAGGATGCATTTGTATGGAAAAAGTATGTGGATGAGGGAAGGAAAAATCTTCTTATTTATGCCCATTATTATTATCCGGATGTGGCATCTACCGGGCAGATTCTGACAGAACTGGCAGAAGGACTGAATGATACATTTCATACAACGGTTATTTGTACGGTGCCTTCATATACAGGGAAGATTTCGCAGTATTACAGAAAGCATAAATATTATTATGAGAATATTAACGGAGTGGATGTACTGCGTATTCGGGTACCGGAGTTCCGTAAAAGTTTTGCCTTGAGCAGAATTTTTAATATATTGTCCTATTTTTTCTCGGCAGTTTTTGCTACTTTCCGGGTGGAACATCAGGATTATATCTTTACCATATCCCAGCCACCGATACTGGGAGGAATGCTTGGTGTGATAGGAAAACATATTAAAAAAGCAAAATTGATTTATAATATCCAGGATTTTAATCCGGAACAGGTAATGGCAGTTGATTTTACCCACAATAAATTAGTCTTAAGCATTATGATGCTATTGGATAAATATAGCTGCCAACAGGCAAATAAAGTCATTATAGTGGGACGTGATATGATTGAAACATTGCAAAAGAGATTTCAGAAAATGGTTCCCTATGCCTACATCAATAACTGGATTAATGAAAAAGAAATTTATCCGCTGCCGGAAGATAATGCCCGTGTTTTGAAATTTAAAAGGAAATATGGACTGGAAAATAAATTTGTCATCATGTACTCCGGAAATATCGGGTTATATTACGATCTGCTTAATATTTTAAAGACTATTGAGAAATTTAAGGAGACAGAGGATGTTATTTTTGCCTTTATAGGTGAAGGATCTGTCTTAGAGGAACTTCGTACTTATAAGGAAGCGCACCATCTTTCCAATGTAGCGTTTATTCCGTATCAGCCAAAGAGTGAGTTGATTTACAGTCTGAATGCCGGTGATGTGCATTTTGTGGTAAATGCAAAGGGCATTAAGGGCGTTTCTGTTCCAAGCAAGTTATATGGTGTAATGGCAGTGGGTAAGCCTGTTCTTGGGATCATGGAGGAAGGAGCAGAAGCGAGACTGATTGTGGAAGAAGCAAAATGCGGGATGAGTGTAAAACCGGGAGATTACTCAGCAATTGAAGATCTGATAAGGAAATATATCGGCTTGCGTGACAGTCGGGAATTAAAGAATATGGGAGAAATGGGAAGAAAATTTCTGACAGAACATCTTACGAAAGAAGTATCTATTGATAAATATAGGGATGAAATATTATCTTGCAGATGAATGAGGTGTAATTTATTATGGTGGAAAAAGTAGCGATTGATTTATTATGGCTTCGTCCCGGAAAAGTGGGGGGAACAGAATCATATATAAGAAATTTATTAGATGGGTTTATGGAATTGGAAAGTGAATTTGATTTTACTCTTTTGGTTTCAAAAGATAATGAAAATACGTTCAGAAAATATGAAAAAGATGAAAGATATCACCTTTTAGTTGCAGATATAAATTCGGGGAATATTGCACGCCGTATTATCTGGCAGAATTTACATCAAAACAAATTTTTACGTAAAAACGGGTTTAAAAAGTGTTTTGAACCTGTGTACTGCAAGCCGTGGCTAAATGGGGGGATTAAATACATTTGTGTGATACATGATTTGCAGGCATATCATTATCCGAAATATCACCCCTTCCATGAAGTGGCGTACTCCAAATTGTGTTGGAGAATGGATGCTCTTACGGCGGCAGGTATTATAGCAATATCTGATTGGGTGAAAAACGATATTGTGCAAAAATACCACAGAAAAGATATACAGGTAATATATAATCCGATTCTTGTAAAAGAGGAAGATGTGGTAAAATTTGAGGTGCTGCAAAATAAATACGGGGTAGAAAAGAAACAGTATTTTTATACGGTCAGTCAGATGATTCCACATAAAAATCTAGATACAATTATCCAGATGATGGAAAAGTTAGTATATTCTGATACGGATTTACCAAAGAAATTGTTAATAAGCGGAGTAAACGGAAGTGCTGCCGTAGAATTGAAAAAAATGATCGAAGAGAAAAAGTTAGGTGATAATATCATTTTGACCGGATTTGTCAGTAACGAAGAAAGAAATACATTGTATAAATATTGTCATACGTTTTTGTTCCCAAGTATTTTTGAAGGCTTCGGAATGCCCCCTATAGAGGCAATGCTTTTTGGAAGCAGAGTAGTAACGACACGATGCGCATCTATTCCGGAAGTTACACAGGGAAAAGCAATTTATGTAGACAATCCATATGATGAAAATGAGTGGATTGATAAAATTGCAAAGGAGTATCCACCGGAAATTCCGGATTTTGAAGTATATTCGCCCCAAAAAATTTCAGAGCAATATCTGCAGGTTTTGAAAGAAAGCGAATGGAAGAGAAAATAAGGAGTTTTTCATGGCATTATTTTTGTTTTTAAAACAAATTGTGGACATGCTATATCAATACAGGATTCTGGATTATATAATGGTAATCTGGGTGGTTTTGCTATTACTTTATCAAGTGGCATTGGTGCGTCCTGATATCAGAAAGAGTGTAACATGGGCAGACGGAATCGTGATTCTTTTGGGACTTTTACTGACAGTGAATTTTATTCGTTTCCAAAGTGGTTATCAGATTTATTTTAAAGTTATGTCAGTGTTTTTGATGTATTTTGTGGGCAGAATTTATTATGACAGAATCAGGGAATGCTATGGGGCACTTGTTGCCTCGTCTTACATTATCGTATATACTAGTTTGGCAGAGCGGATTCATAGATTTGGATTTGCGCTGGGAACTGTAAGGGATGCAGGCGGTGGCTTTTATTTTTACGATACGGATCTGGCATTTGCCATGATTCTTGCAATGGTATTTATTGCAATGTTTGGAAAAAATTCAGTATTGAAACTGGTTACGATTTTTGTAGTCTGCCCTTATATGGTGTTGTATTCTGATGCGGGAATACAGGTCATGTTGATGTTTGCGGTATATGTGATAATCGCAATCTATGTGATGGAACTTATTTTTCGTAAGAAAAAGTTGTTTAATTATCTGTTGACATTCATTATTTTGGGTTTGATTGCTGTGGTGGTATTTATTTACCTTCCCGCATTTGGAATTGAAAATATGAAATTACTGGGGAGGATATTTAATGGCCGTTTCTTAGATAACGCCAATATGAATGTCAGATATGCTGCATGGAAGACAGCGCTGGCTGAAATTGCGAAGAGCGGACTAACCGGTAAGCTATTTGGTGTTGGTATGGGAGCAGAAATCACCATTGAAAGCTTATATATCAAAATATATTATGCCCTTGGATATGTGGGATTGCTGTTAACGGCGATGCTTTTAATCACCGTGATGTATTATGTGACGAGAGTGGAGGACAGAAAAACCTTCTATTTAATGGTGATTATGGCTGTGGTACTTCTTGGAACCGGCGTTACCGTAAATAGCATGGAATCAACGCAGATGAGCTGGTTCCCGTTATTGTTTGCAGGAATGGTGGTGTCTTCTGCGCAGGAAACCGTAAAAGATAAATTAAGCATATAATAAAAGTGGAGAATAAAGATTATGGGAACAAAGAGAAAATGGATATTTTATGAAAACAGATGGAAGTTTAGAGAATTTTATTTTCATAAGGCACTTAGAAGACATATTTTTGAAAAGTATTTTAATAAAGATATTTATATTCCGTTTTATGCAAATCAATGGGTTTTACATAAACAGGATACTAATAACAGAATTGCAGCCATGATTCGAAGTGGAAAACCATTTATGGTTGCACGATTTGGAAACACGGAACTTTCTGTGATGACGAGCGTTTTGAAAAGACGTCTTTTTGGAAGTACACCTGAAATAGAAGAAAGATTTGATGACTGGTTTTACAGTTTAGGGGAATTGTCCGGGTTCTTTCCTATGAAAAAAGAATTAGCTGAAGACTTTACAGATTTAATGCTGGATTGTTGTAAAGCTGTAGACATACAGGCAATGTTTCATTGCCATATGGATGATTATGTGATGACGGAATTTATGCCTCAGGCTAAGGTTACTTATCTAAATCACATAGAACCATGGCGATGTAAAAAACCTTGGACCGTAGCCTTAAAAGGGAAAAAAATATTGGTGATCCATCCATTTGATGAATCCATACGGAATCAATATGAAAAACGTAAATTATTATTTGAAAATCCGAATGTATTACCGGATTTTGAATTAAAAACATTAAAAGCAGTGCAGACAATTGCGGGGGAAAAGGATGAACGTTTCAAAACATGGTTTGAAGCATTGGAATATATGTACGAAGAGGCTTTAAAAATTGATTTTGATTTGGCTATTATCGGGTGTGGGGCATATGGATTTCCATTGGCAGCAAAGCTGAAAAGAGCAGGAAAACAAGTAATTCATATGGGAGGAGCAACACAAATCTTATTTGGTATTAAAGGAAGACGTTGGGTTGAAAATCCAAGAGCGGAAGTAAAATTTAATGATGCATGGGTATATCCGTTAAAGAGTGAAACACCGCAAAATTGTAATGCAGTTGAAGAACATTGTTATTGGTAATGCCCGTGCAGGAGGAAGCAAAATGCTTGCAATTATTACAGGGACTATCAGACCAAGCAAACAGGTTGGAAAACTTGTGATAAAAAATGAAACAGTCCGTTTGCAACAATATAAAGATGCATTGTTATATATGATACAGTCAAAAGCTTTTTCCAAGATTGTCTTTTGTGAAAACAGTGATTATGGCATCATGTGTTTTGCAGAAGAAGAAAAGGAAGCTGTAAAACAGGGGATAGAACTGGAGCTAATATCATTTCGTGGCAATATGGACGAAGTGGTGAAACATGGAAAAGGGTATGGCGAAGGTGAGATCATGGATTATGTCTTTGAAAATAGCAAATTACTGGCTGATGAGTTTTACTTTGTTAAAGTGACAGGAAGATTGAAGGTTGTGAATATAAGCGATATCTGTCACAGAATAAATCAGGAAATATGTTATTTTAATATACCGAATCGTACCATTCGTAATTTTTATGATACCAAAATATATGCTATGCCTATAGCAGTATTTAAAAGGTATTTTCGGAAAATGTATGATCTGGTTTGGGATGAGAAGGGAATTTATCTGGAAAAGGTGTACACAAGGATACTGTCCGAGCAAAAAATTGAAGTGAAGAATTTTCCAAGATATCCGAGAGTGATTGGGATATCCGGTTCGACAGGACTCGAGTATGGCTTTACTGAGTGGAAATGCAAAATAAAAGATATCATCAGTATTTTTGAAGGATATAAGGTAAATGAAAAATAAAAGCTTGAAAAAAAATTATATTTTGGATGTAACTTATCAAATACTTACTATTATAGTACCATTCCTGACAACACCCTATATATCCAGGATATTAAAAGCCGAAGGGATCGGAGCATACAGCTATACATTGGCATTTGCTTCCTATGTGGGAATATTTGCTACAGTCGGAATGGATGTATATGGTCAATTACAGACGGCAAAATGCAGAGAAAATAAAAAAGCATGTGGTAGTTTGGTATGCGGTATTTTTATGGCGAAGCTTTTGACGACAACAATAATTATTATGGTGTATTGTGTACTATACTCGAAAGTAGGAATGTATAAAAATCTTTATTGGGTAATGATTCTTTATTTTTTATCAGGCCTGGTAGATTTTACATGGTTTTTTCAGGGATTGGAAGAATTTGCTTACATTGTTACAAGAAATATATTAATAAAAGCAGTCAGTATCGCCTGCATTTTCAGCTTTGTCAGACAGGCAGATGATGTTGTGATTTATGCACTTATTATGCAGGGCTCTCTATTTTTGGGAAATTTAGTGGTTATTCCTTATATGCGAAAGTTTGTGGAGTTGCCATTGATTAGTACGGTGCGGATATTACCTCATTTACGTGGTGGAATGATATACTTTATACCAACGATTGCAACATCAGTGTATACGATACTTGATAAGGCAATGATTGGATGGGTTACAAAGTCTGCAAACGAAAATGGTTATTACGAGCAGGCTTATAAGATTGTACAAATGGTACTTGTTGTTGTGACATCACTGAAAACAGTTACCCTACCGCGGGTAGTTCGCTTATATAATGAAAAAAACTATGATGAGGTTATGGAAATTGTAGACAGTACCATAAGATTTGTGCTATGTATTTCGTTGCCAATGTCTGTTGGACTAGTGATGGTAGCACCACAGCTGGTTCCACTTTTTTTGGGTGAAAGCTTTGAAAAATGTATTTTAATTGTACAGGTTCTTTCTATGCTGGTTGTAATATTGGGCTTAAGCGTATTAATTAGTGGTCAGTGCCTTACAGCCATGGGAAAACAAAAGCAAGCTAATTCATGTGTTATTGTGGGAGCAGGCATTAATTTTACAGTAAATTTAATGCTTATTCCCAAATGTGGTGCATTGGGAGCGGCAATAGCAACGATAAGTGCTGAAACTATTATTTTGTTGATGTTTATAATATTTGGAAGGGAACATGTCAAGATCAAAAGAATAATAGAATACTTTTTAAAATATGGTATATGTAGTCTGATTATGGGGGGGATTGTGTTTACATTGAATTATACGGAACTTAACATGGAATTGTTATTAGTAAGTAAAGTTGGGTTAGGTGTAATTGCATATTTTGGCATATTACTTTTGATTAGAGATGACATGATTGTTAATTTTATTAAAAGTGTTATTCTTAGAAAAATAAAAAGCAGATAATTATTGACTATATGAGGCGTATATGATGGAAAAACTTGTTGAGAAGTTGAAGAAAAATACAATATTGCATTTTTTTGTAAAAGCATTTAAGCACATAAATGAAAAGGAATATTTGAATTTTTTTATTAATAGAGAAAACCTGCCATTGGTGCTTGAGTTTGAAACAAGAGGAAATGATAGTATAGGCGAGTGTATTTATCTGATTGAGGAGACTGGAAACGGCTTTGGGTTTTTTGCGGAATTTCATATAATGCTCCAAAAACTGATCTTTGCCGAATGTTTTCATTTAAAACCGTATGTGTATTGGGGTAAAAATTTCCTATATTATGAAAAGGACATAATCAATACACAGAATGCTTATGAATACTTGTTTGAAGCTATTAACGGGGATTTGAAAAATAAAATAGATACAGCTGATTTGCTTACAAAGTCTAAAATGGGACAGGCAGAGTGGGTAGTAAACAGATATGAAAGAGGATTTGATTTATCTCCAAAATATTTGGCAAAAGCTGCTGATGTATATAAAAGATATATTCATCTCAAACCGGAAATTTCATCGAAAATACAATATGATATTACGGAATTATTAGGTAGAAAAAGGACATTGGCAGTTCACTACAGAGGAACAGATTTTAAGATGAATTACGACAATCATCCGGTGTGCGTAACACTTGAGCAAGTGATTGGAGTGATAAAAAATGCAATGAATACCGAAAGCTTTGAGCAGGTTTTTCTGGCAACAGATGATATGACGGCAATCGATGCATTTGAAACAGAGTTTGCAGGAAAAGTAGTTTTTTATCATGATGTGTTGCGGGGCGATGACACAACATCAGTCGCTTTTAGCAAGAGTGACCGAAAGGAACATCATTATTTACTTGCTTATGAAGTATTGCGTGATATGTTAACATTATCTGCATGCGAAGGATTAATTGCAGGAGTTTCGCAGGTTTCGATATGCGCCCGTATTGCGAAAGCGTCCAGAGGAGAAGCATATCAATATTTGCAGATTATTGACAATGGAAAAAATTATAATAATAAGAAATTTAAGGCAGTCAGAAAGTAAAAAGGAGAACCCCTATGGCGGCAGCAATATTTTATTTGGTGAGCTTTATATTTGCAGTTAGTATGATGGTCTTACTTCCTAAAAAAAGTAAGAAAATAAATATTATTGTAGATGTTATGTTTTCGTATGTTACGGTTTTAAATGTGACATCATTGATCGCTTTTGTTATTAATGCAATTGGTGTCATAATTTCACCGGTTTCCATGGGGGCAATTTTTATTAGTATTGGTGTGATTCTGGGAATCGTAGTAGTTGGTAAGAAAAAGATACAGTTTCATACATTGAGGAAAGTAGATGCTTTATCTGTGGGTATACTGGTTCTGGCTGTAGGCGTATTGATGTTGCATGTATTTACCCCTTATCTTCATGAAAACTATTACAATAATGTAGACCCCAACAATCATTTTTTATACGCAATGTCAATTGTCCGTTTTGGTAAGTTAACAGGAATGTTTTATAATGCTTTGTATAATGGAATGTTTTTGAAGTTATTTTCATGGGCAATGCCACAGGTATGGATATATAAAGCATTTATCCTGTCCGATATTTATCATCTTATTTTAGAACTTTTATTTTTTTATGCAACAGTTTTACTGGTTACAGGAGAGAAAAAAACACGAAAATATACAGCGCTGATTTGGAGCCTGTTTTACTGGGTAACTTTTTTGGTTTTTAGCTTTTTGTGGGGATTTATATACTGGAGTATGGCAGGAATGCTGGCTCAGTATATTTTTATGCTTCTAAAAATACGAAAAAGTGAAGAAGTGAATTTCAAAATTGTGTGGGGATGTATTGGAATTGGCTTATTTGCAGTTACTATGTGCTATATCCAGTTTGCGCCTGTCATGGTGTGTGCGGTAATGGCTGCTGTGCTATATGATTTATATAAAAGAGGAAAGCTGAAATTTGAGCGAAGGTACATAAAAGTCATCTTTGGAATGGTAGTGATTCTGTCAGGAATTGCGTTAATAGGTTATAAGTATGTTTTTCAAGACCGGGGAGTGGGGTTTCTGCATGCACTGCAAATGGGAGAGCAACAGAATATTGGTCTTGAAATTATGTTAATGAACCCGTGGATTATATTGATTATATTGAAAACGTTACGGGAAAAGAGGCAGCTGACGGAGATGCAGATTGCTTATGTGGCAGGCATGGCAGTACAGCTTTTGTTTACGGTCTTATCAATCTGCCATATATTAAGTACCTATTATTTACAAAAGGGATATCTGATATTGGGATTTGTATCCATTGCAATACTTGTAGAAGGATGGTCTATCCTGGAAAAGAAAATTGTGCAGAGTATGTGTTGGCTTTACATGGTAATTCTAAGCTTTTTGGTGATTTCCTATGCAGGAAATGAGAGCAAAACATTTAGCCTGCAACAGAGTACTTTGGTGCAAAATTTAGATATTTTGTCCGGATACGATTTTTCAAAAGGGGAGTTGAGTGATAATGATAAGATATACTTGATGCAATATGCGATAGAAGAATTTCAGGATGAGAATGGAACAACACCTTTAGTGATATCCGGTGGTGCAGCAAGAGGAACTGGTCTGTGGCTGGATGCAACTTACCCAAATGCCACAGTCATATGTATGGAATATTATGAATGTACTGAGAAGAAGCTGGATGAATTGTTAGAAGAATGTGGTGCAACCCATTTTATGGTGTTCTTTGATGATTTGTTATATATATATGATTTACATGATTACTTTGATTCTTTTGAAAGAGTTTATCAGAATGATGCCGGCTTTATCGGAAAATATAAATAAGGTTTATAGATAATATAACATGTGAATAAAGGAAAAACGATGAGTACAAGTAGAGTTTTGATTATTATACCAGCACATAATGAAGAGGCGAATATTAAAAGAGTGATAGAAGCTTGTAAGAGTAAGTGCCCATATTGCGATTTTTTAGTAGTAAATGACTGCTCGCAGGATAAGACAGAACTAATACTGGATTCTGAGAATGTTGCGTACATTTCGTTACCGATCAATCTTGGAATAGGAGGTGCTGTTCAGGCAGGATATAGATATGCAAGGAAACACAACTATGATATTGCAATACAAGTTGACGGAGATAATCAGCATGATGTATCATTTATTCATGATATGATCCGGACGATGGAAGAGGAAGATATTGACATTGTAATCGGCTCACGTTTTATCAGAAAAGAAGGATTTCAAACATCAGCACCCCGTAGAATGGGTATTAATTTTTTGAGCTTTCTCATATTTTTATGCACGGGTGAACGGGTGTATGATGTAACTAGTGGCTTCCGTGCTGTCAACAGGTATTTTATAGATTTTTATGCAAACAGTTATCCGGATGATTACCCGGAACCGGAGGCAATTGTGGCGGCAGTTATGCATAAAGGGAAAATAAAGGAAATTCCGGTGATTATGCATGAACGTGATGGGGGAAAGAGCTCCATAACCTTTAAGCGGTCTATCTATTATATGATAAAGGTTTCACTTGCAATTGTGATCTGTAGAATCAGTTTTGGGATAAGGAGGGGTAAGCGCAATGCCGAACACTCTTAAAATTGCATTATATATTGGAATATTAATCTATTTTATTTTGATACTGGTGTTATTAAAAAAGGGTTCTTTAAGCTTGAAATATACTTTAGCCTGGTTTTTTTCAGGTATTGTGATTTTTCTTTTAGTAGCATTTCCGGAGATTATCTATTGGTTCTCTGCGTTATTTGGAATCCATAATGGTATGAATGGTTTGTTTGTAGCTGTGATCGGATTTATGCTGATTATTTTACTGACGATTACATCTATTGTATCCGGACAAAGGAATAAAATAAAGATCTTAACACAGGAAGTTGCTTTTTTGGAAAAGCGTGTACGGGAGTTAGAGGATAGAACGGATGGCTGAAATTATAAGGGAGTGCCGTCGTTTGCAATAGGACAGGCTGTGTGATATACTTTTATAATATTGTAACTATTCAGAACTACATTCGTAAAACCGCTGTTTCACAGCTCAAGTTTTACTCATGTAGTTACTTCGCCATATAAAATTGCTTTTCTGTTTGAATGCAAGCATTCACAGAAAGCAATTTTGCATGGCTCTGAATAGTTACATAATATGAAAATTATCAAGTGGCAAGAGAGTGAAGATGAAAAAAGGTTATTATATTCATTTCCAAGGTAGAGAATCTATTGGCGTTAGCAAAAAAATTGACATGCAGTTGGCAGAGTTTCAGAAATATTACGATGTGACGGAGTTGGAAATTAAATCAGTAAAAAGAAACCTTTTCCAAAGAATAATCGGGCTGGTTCCTACTGCTTCTATTAAAAGAAAATATGAGGAAGCTTTTGAAAATATAGAAAACCCGGATTTTATTTATGCAAGAAGAACGGTTGCAGATAGAGAATATGTGTCTTTTTGGAAAAGCGTAAAACGTAAATTTCCTAACTGTAAAATAATTATTGAGATATTTACTTATCCTTATGATAAGGACGATTTTGGAAAATGGAATGCGTGGCCATTCTATTTCAAAGAAAAACTTTATAGAAGATATCTGAAAAAATACATTGATTGCTTTGTCACATATACGGATGATAAAGAGATATTTGGAGTAAAAACGATTTGTACTACAAACGGTATTGATTGTGATGTTGTCAAGTTGGTTGAGGGAGATTATCAAGAAAGACGTATGAACATGTTAGGCGTTGCTTACATGCAGAGACAACATGGATACGAGAGAGTAATTAAAGGATTGGCCCGGTATTACCAGGATAAAAATAGAGATTATAAGGTAACGCTTCAACTGGTAGGAGATGGACCGGAAAAAAAGTATTATGAAGAACTTGTTGATCAGTATGGATTGAGAGACTATGTGGAGTTTTATAAGACTATTTGTGGAAATGAACTGGACAGTATGTATGATAGGGCAGATGTAGCTCTTGCAGCTTTTGGAATGTATAAAGTGAAATTCTCGGGTGCGATAGGCGCATTAAAGACAAGGGAATGTCTGGCAAAAGGGTTACCTCTTATTTCGGGTTCTCCAATTGATGTTTTGGAACCGGAGTTTAAATATGCGAAAATTTTTCCCAATAATAGTACAATAATAGATATCAATGCGGTGGTGGATTTCTTTGAGCATATAAAGGATAAAAAAACCAAGCATGAGGTCGCAGAAGATATAAGAAATCGGGCAGAAAAGAAAATCAGTATGCACGTGGTAATGAACCCCATAATTGAGTTTATTAATTAGGAAAAGAGGAAGTTATTAATGAAGTATGCATTAATTGGTTGTGGTAGAATTTCACCAAATCATATTGCAGCGGCTGTAGCCAATCAACTGGAAATCGTGGCAATGTGTGATATTAATCCTGATAATATTGTAGATAAGAAATTGAAGTTTGACTTACCGGATACGGTAAAAGAATATTTGGATTATAGGGAGATGCTGAAAAAAGAGGATATTGATCTGATTGCCATTGCCACAGAAAGTGGAAAACATGCACAGATCGCGTTAGAATGTATCGAAGCGGGTTGCAATTTGATTATTGAAAAGCCTATTGCACTTTCCCTTGAAGATGCAGATGAAATAATAAAAAAAGCAGACGAAAAAGGAGTCAAGGTTTGTGCATGCCATCAAAATCGATTTAATAAGTCGATTCAGAAAATCAGGGAAGCGGTGGACAAGAAACGATTCGGAAAATTGTTTTATGGTACAGCACATATCAGATGGTGCAGAGATCATGAATACTATGATAGAGCAAGCTGGCGTGGAACATGGGAGCAGGATGGTGGAGCTTTAATGAATCAGTGTATCCATAATATTGACCTGCTTCGATGGATGCTTGGCGATGAAATTGAAGAAGTTGTTGGTATGACAGATAGGTTACATCATGATTATATCGAGGCAGAAGATTTGGGAATAGCTCTTGTAAAATTTAAGAACGGAGCATATGGAATTATTGAAGGGACTACTGATGTTTATCCTAGGAATTTAGAGGAAACACTGTATTTATTTGGAGAAAAAGGAACGGTTAAGGCAGGCGGACAATCGGTTAATGTGATTGAGGAGTGGAACTTTTCTGACATGTTGGATGATCCGGAAGAAGTAAAGAGGCAATTCCACGAAAACCCGCCAAATGTATATGGATATGGGCATACTCCTTTGTATGCTGATGTGATTGATGCTATTAACAATGATCGCTCTCCTTATGTGGATGCACGTGCCGGAAGAAGAGCGCTTGAGCTTGTGTTGGGAATTTATCTATCGGCTTATAAAGGAGAGTTCGTTAAATTCCCTATCACTAAGTGTAAAACAATGGATTTTGAAGGTAGATTTTAGAGATAGGGAGAGCTGATTATGTACTTGTCAGATGTAGTAAAAGAATTTTCAGGTGAATTGATTTGTGACGCACAGTTTGAAACGTTGGAGTATTGTACAAGTACTTTGAAAATTCCATTCCTGACTTTTATGGAAAATCCTAAATTTATTGAAAAGATAAGTAAGTATGCAGTATGTATATTCTGCAAAAAAGAACTATTAGAAAAGTTGCCGAAAAGCGTTAAAGGAATTTTTGCCACAGAAAATCCTAAAGAGTTATTTCATGCAGTTCATAATATGCTAAGTGAACAGGATGGATATAGAGTGGCACTTTTTGACAGTAAAATAGGAAATGAGTGTCAAATTAGTCCACAGGCAGTTATTGCGCCACATAATGTGATTTTAGGGGACAGGGTAGTTATTGAGGACAATGTTATAATAAATGATAATGTACAAATAGGCAATGATTGTATCATTCATAGTGGTGTGGTTATTGGGGGCAAGGCATTTACTTTTGCAAGAGCGTCTGAGAAAAAAATATTAGGACTTAACGATTTGGGGTGTGTTGTGTTAAAAGACAGGGTCGAAGTGTTTTCAATGACACATATTGCGAAAGGAATTTTACCAACTGATGTGACTCTTTTGGATGATGATGTAAAAGTTGATGCACTTGTGCACATTGGACACGGAGCTAAAATAGGAAAAAGAACTATGGTAGCTGCTGGCGCGGTCATTGGTGGAAATACTGTAATAGGAGAGGATTCCTGGGTCGGAATTAATGCCACTATATCTAATAGATTAATAGTGGGGAATAATGCGAGAGTAAGTCTTGGATCTGTTGTTACGAAAAATGTAGAAGATAATAAAACAGTAACCGGTAATTTTGCAATAGAACATGGGAAGTTCATAGAAAAATTAAAAGAAGATGTTGCCAGGATGGAGATAAGAGATGGAATTTAGAGATTTAAAAATGCAGTATTTGCAAAATAAGGGAGCGATTGATGAAGCAATACGCAAAGTGATGTTAAGTGGTTGCTTTATAGGGGGGGAGCCTGTCGCGTTACTGGAAGAACAACTGGCAGAATATGTCGGGACTAAACACTGTATCACTTGTGCGAATGGAACGGATGCATTGCAATTAGCATTAATGGCAATGGGAATTGGTTCAGAGGATGCCGTGTTTATACCGGACTTTACTTTTTTTTCGACAGGAGAAGTGGTTCCTTGGGTACATGCAACTCCTGTTTTTGTTGATATCAGCGATGAAACCTTTAATATTTCTGCAACATCCTTGGAAAAAGCCATTCAAAAGGTTTTACAAGAGGGAAAGCTAATACCCAAAGCTGTCATTGCAGTTGATTTATTTGGACAACCGGCGGACTATACGGAAATAAGAAAGATTACAGAAAAATATCATATGCTCTTAATAGAGGATGGCGCACAGGGATTTGGAGGAAATATTGCCAATCAAAAAGCATGTAGTTTTGGTGACATTGCTACAACATCCTTTTTCCCGGCGAAACCACTGGGATGTTATGGAGACGGAGGAGCAGTATTTACTAATAATGATGAATGGGCAGAATTAATTCGCTCCTATAAAGTCCATGGTAAAGGGTCTGACAAATATGATAATATCAGAATAGGAATGAATTCCAGATTGGACACTATTCAGGCTGCAGTATTGAGCGAAAAATTACATTTCCTGAATAAAGAAATAGAATCTTGTAATCATGTGGCACAAATGTACAGCAACTGCTTAAAAAGTGTTGTGAAGATACCTCAGATTGCAGGGGGAATGGAATCCAGTTGGGCACAATATACTATCTGTTTAAAAGATGAACAGGAAAGGGAAGTGGTTGTTGACCGGTTAAGAAAAGCAGGGATTCCTTCCAATATTTATTATAAGAAACCAATGCATCTACAGAAAGCATTTTCAGAAATTATAAAAGTAGAAACAGACTGTAGTGTAACAGAGAAGGTATGTCAGGTATGCCTATCATTACCAATGCATGCATGCTTAAAGGAAAAAGAAATAATGTTTATTAGTGAATGTATTGGAGAGGCTCTTTCGTAAGAAGGAGAGTGTAAGAAGATGATAAACAGATGGCTTGTTGCACATCAACTGAATATAGAATGCCTTGGAGAATACAACCGGATTGATGATTTGAAAGTTTGTAACAAGGGGCAGACCAAGTTTGAGAATGATTGTGTTATGAGGACAGATAACAATAATGTGTTCTGTCTGCAAGGCTATATTTTCAATAAGGATTTATTTTGCGATAGAAGTGAAGAATGGAACGAGGCGTTTTCGAAGAGTATGGGGGATGACTTTGAGAGAACGCTCAGTATGTTACGAGGAGCTTTTTGCGGATTTTATTATTCCGGGGCAGATGGTCTTTTGAGAGTATTTACAGATCAGATTGCCAATAAAGCAATTTACTATTATGCAAATGGTGATAAATGGATTATAGGTACATATCTGGATGATATGGTTGCTGTTTTGAAAGCAAATGATCAGAAGCTGACCTTTAACGAAACAGCGGCAAAATATATGCTTTCCTATGGGTATATGTTGGATGCCAGCACTTTTATTAAAGAAATACACAGAGTGCTTCCGGGCGAATATGTCACGATTAATGAAGGAAAAGCAACATCGGAAAGATATTATTTAATTCCCAACAAAGAAATCCAAATGACGGAAGAGGAAGCTGTTGAACGGATAGATGCATCTTTCAGACAGGCGGTTCAAAGAGAATTTGAGAAAGATAAAGAATATGGATATCGCCATTTAGTGGATTTGAGCGGTGGGCTTGACAGCCGGATGACGTGTTGGGTCGCACACAGTATGGGATATACAGATCAGGTAAATATGACGTATAGTCGGTCCGAATATTTGGATGAGGAGATTGCACGGAAGGTAGCCGGATACCTGAAACATGAATATATTTTCAAGATGCTTGATGATGCGGCATGGATGAAGGATATCGATGATATCACATCATTGAACAATGGAGCGGCATTGTTTCTGGGAATTACCGGGGGAAGCCGGATGCTGGGACTCTTAAATACAGATCAGTTTGGCATCGAGCATACCGGAATGATCGGAGATGCCATTCTTTCCACATTTTATCATGATCGGGATTTTAATTTCGGACCACCCAGACTGGGATTTCATAGATACTCTGAAAGACTACAGTATTCTTTTGACGAGAAAATCTTAAGCAAATATCCGTGCCAGGAAATGTTTGCTATTTATACAAGAGGAATTTTGGGTGCACAGTCTTCTTATATTACAAGACAGCATTATGTGGAAACTTCTTCTCCGTTTATGGATGTAGACTTTTTGGAAACTGTATTTTCCATTCCCTTCGAATATCGGGACAGGCATCACATTTATTTGCGGTGGATGAAAGAGAGATATCCGCAGGCGACAGAGTTTGGATGGGAAAAATGGGGAGGAATAAAACCAAGAGAAGATCAAATCTGGAAAAGAAGATTCAGGACACTGCACAGATTACTGGATATGAAGGCGGCAGCATTGACGGGAAGAAACAGTATAGATAATATGACACCTGTAGATTACTGGTATAATGAAGACCCTTCAATACAAATGAAATTTGAACAATATTATCAAAGCAATGTGAATAATCCATTGATACCGGATACCCTCAGAGCGGATATTCAGAAATTATACGAAGAGGGATCCGTTATGGAAAAGGGAATGGCATTAACCGTTTTGGCGGAAGTAAAAAAATATTTTACTGAAGAAATATAGGAGAAAATGTAACAAATGGGCAGTTATCAGGTAAAAGAACTGGATTTTTTGTTTATTTATGAGCATAAAGTCAGAGAACTGGAGAACTTATGTTTATTAAAATATGAGCTCGACCGCAGAGGATACCGTACGAAGATTATGCATATAGAGGATGCAGAAGCCTTGAAAGCAATGCGTCCCATATATCATGCCAAGGTTGTTGTAATGATGGCGTGCTATCAGAACCTTTCAATTGTATGGCATACCAAACGTTTTGTGACCTTTGACAAAATTATTGACATGCAATGGGAAAATATTGTATTTCCCATGGATGAAAAGAATGAAAAAGCCTTTAAGAGTTATTCGGGCGTTGCCAAGGATGTTGTAAGAGTATCCTGGGGAGAAATGAACCGCAAAAGAATGTTAGATGTGGTTAAGATGGATCCCCGGAAGGTTAAGCTTGTCGGACATGTGGGAATGGATTTTCTGCGTGATGAGTTAAAGGGATATTATCTTTCTAAGGATGAAGTGCTTAAAGACTATAACATTTCTCCGGATAAAAAAATATTCCTTTTTGTATCTCCTTATTTCTCAGATACTCATACAGAGGAGTATTTGAAAGAAATGTGCAAAAGATTTGGAGATGGGTGGAGAAGCTATTATCAGGATTGCATGCTGCCGTCAAAGAAAATCATTTTGGATTGGATTCATAAGATATGTGAAGAGAGACCGGATGTTGTTTTTGTGTACAGACCACACCCCGGAGAAGAAAGTCTTACAGCTTTGGAGATGGAAAAGAAACTGCCCAACTTTAAAGTGATTGGGGATATATCGGTAAAACAATGGATATTAATCAGTGACAAAATTTATACAGGAAACAGTTCAACTTTTGTAGAAGCCTATTTTGCAAAAAAAATGTGTTATCTGCTTTTCCCGGTTCCGGTACCTAAGGATTATGAACTGGCCTTTTTTGAGCATGCATATAAGATCACGGAATTTGAAGAGTTTGAAGAAACGATCAAAGACCAATGCAGCATGCCTTTTCCTGTCAGTGAAAAATTGATTGATGAGGTATATACAATTGACTGGAATAAACCCAGCTATATAAAGTTCGCAGATATGGCAGAAGAAGTCATAGGGGATTCTTATTATAACCTGACCAAAAAACAATTAGCATCTTACAGACCCAAACCATCAGGTGGCGAGAGACTTATGGAGTTGGCAATAAAGATAACTCCATTATATAACTATTATTTAAAATTATTGGAGCGGGATACACCGAGATGGAAATGGTTGGAAGCCAAAAGAGAAGAAAGAAAGCGTTTAGAGCATATAGCACATGATTTTGAAAAGACAACAGATGAAGAGGTTTCGTCTATTGTAAATAAAATAGCCAGAGAACTGGAAAAGAATCAGGGAGGAAAAAACGATGAATAAAGGAACGATTACAGCAGTTATCCCGGTAAAAGGAAACAGTACCAGATTACCCAATAAAAATATTCTGCCATTTGCAGAGTCTAATTTGTTGGAGCATAAAATCAATCAATTAAAGCAGGTGAAAGGAATTGATGAAATAATCTGCTCATCTGATTCGGATGAAATGCTGGGTATAGCAGCAAAATGTGGAATTAAAGCGATAAAAAGACCAGAGCAGTATGCAAATGAGTCAGTATCATTTGGAATGTTCCTTGAATATTTATGTGATATTATTGAAGGTGAACACTTGTTGTATGCATGTGCTACTTCTCCCTGTGTTGAACCATATCTGTATGAAAAAGCAATTAATATTTATTTTGAAAAGTTGGAAGAAGGATATGACTCCCTAATTACGGTATCTCCTTATCAGACATATTTAATGGATGATAAGGGACCTTTAAATTTCAAAATGGGACTTGAACATAAGAATTCTGAGCAGTTACCTATGATGTATCATTTTACAAATGGTATTGACCTGGCGCCTACAGCCAAAGTGAGAGAATGGCATTATAACTATGGTCCCAAGTATTATCAGCTTGTAGTCAATAAAAGAGAAGCAGCTGATATTGATGATTTATATGATTATGAGATGGCAAAGGCATTATGGGCAATGAAGGATCCGAATCCGACCAAATAATTAATAGCGATTACATTGATTGTTTGGTTTGTGTTTTAATCATATTACTTACCAATGGCATGTTATTATATAGAAAAGAGGTGTCATGAGCATGAGCAATATTAAATTACTTGATTGTACATTGAGGGATGGTGGTTATATTAATGATTGGAATTTTGGGTTTCATACCACCAAAGACCTTATTAGAAAATTGGTGGATTCTCAGGTTGATTATGTGGAAGTGGGGTTCTTGAGAAATTGCGTATATGATAAAGATTACTCCCTTTACAATAATTGTCATGAAATGGAACCAATATTGCCTGCACCGGATAAGAGAGGCAAAACTAAATTTACAGCTATGGCGCTTCACAATAAGTATGATATAACGAAGCTGGAACCATATGATGGAAAGACCATTGATACCATCCGGGTAACATTTCATGATTATGATATAGATGAAGGTCTTGCTTTTATAGAGAATGCAAAACAGAAAGGATATAAAGTCTTTTGTAATCCTATTAATATCATGGGGTATACGGATGAAATGATATTGAAACTTTTACAAAAGGTAAATAGAATTCAACCATATGCTTTTTCCATCGTAGATACTTTCGGATCCATGATGAAATCAGACTTACAGAGAATATATTCACTGGTAGAACATAATTTGGATAAATCTATTGTAATTGGATTACACCTTCATGAGAATCTTGCATTGTCCTATTCGCTTGCCCAGGAATTTGTTTCTATCAAGGCTGCAGAAAGACAGGCAGTTATCGATGGATCCATGCTTGGGATGGGACGCGTTCCGGGGAACCTTTGCCTTGAATTGATCATGGATTATATGAACCGGAATCAGGGTGGTCTTTATGATGTAAATCCTGTACTCGACGGGATCGATGACTATATTGTGCAGCTAAAAAAGATAGAACCATGGGGATATAATACGGCATATGCTCTTTCAGCAAAGTATAATCTGCATAGAAATTATGCAGAATTTCTTTTAGAAAAGGGACGGCTTCGTGCAAAACAGATTAATCAAATCCTAGGCAGTATTGAGGATAGTAAGAAAACAGCTTATGATGAGGTTTACATTGAACAACTATATGAAAACTATCAGAATCATGAAGTAGATGACAGTGTTGTTTTAGAGGAACTTAAGAAAGAGTGGAAGAATAAAGAAATTTTGATTCTGGCACCGGGGGCAACCATTACAGAACGAAAAAGCGAGATTGATCAGTTTGTTGAGGAGCATCAACCACTGATTATTGCAGCTAACTTTATTCCGGAACAATACAATTGTGATTATGTGTTCTGTTCTAATGCAATGCGATATAGTGCTATGGAGGAAAAAGTAGACAGAGAGAAGCTGCTGATCACATCAAATTTAATGGATGTATGTGAAAAGGCCAGAATTCTTAATTATGCGGAATTGTGTTTGGATGACAAGGGAAAATGTGATAATTGTGTAATTATGCTTATTAAGTTATTGATTCGGTTAGGAATTACCGAGGTGACAGTTGCAGGGTTTGATGGATACCAGTCTGAAAAGTGTAATTATGCATCATCCTATATGGCAAGTCAGCATACGAAGGGGCTTGAGGAGAATATTCGTATTCGGAGATATGTAGATGACCTTCAAAAGCAGATGGATATCAGCTTTTTGACAAAGTCTGTTTATGTGGAATGAGTATAGGCTGCACTCGTCTATAAAGAATGCAGTATATAGAGAGAAATGATGAAATGGCCTTGATGGTATAATGGGAAGGAATGTTATGGAATATAAATTGTTGATATGTGTAGATTCATTTTGGCCATATCAAGATGGAGTATCTATTGTAACCCAATATTTAGCAAAGGGAATACAGAGGCTGGGAAATGAAGTAATGGTGTATACCAATAAGAGGGGAATGGATCTTCCAGACAATGAAATTTGGCAGGGTATAACTATCAAGAGACATTCAGTTACTTGTCATTGGCCAATAAGTATCGTAGGTATGGATGATAAGTCTAATCCTCAAAATTATATACAGGTAATATTGGAATTTGAACCGGATGTTTTATTAGTGGAGAGTTATGGAAACTGGCAACTTGATTGGTTGTTTGACAACATAGAATTGATTGAAAGTAAAAAAATTCTTCATTTTCACTCTATATATCCAAAAGACGAAAAATATCATATCATTCAATATTTGCTAAAGAGAAATTTTTATAATGCCAGGGTAGATTATTTGGCCAAAAAATATTGGACAAGAGCATGGAAAAAAATTGCTCTTTTTGATCTTGTTTTGCATTTATATGAGGGAAGTGGTAGCTGGAATGCGTGTCTGCAGCATGAAGTGAGACAAAATGCTGTATTAGAAAATGCAGTAGATGACATTTTCTTTTCGGAAGATATGCATCATAAAAATTGTCAAGAAGAAACGGTTTATTTGTGTGTTGCTAATTATAATGATAATAAGAATCAACAAATGATAATTGAGGCATATAAAAAAGCAAAATTAAACGAAAAAACAAAGTTAATATGTATAGGGAACAGAAAAACAAATTATTTCGAAAAATTGCAAGAATTGGCTGATGAAGTAAGTGAAGAGGGAAAAGAGGTGGTTTTATACGTTAATTTAGAGAGAGAACGAGTGATTGATGAGTTCAGAAAAGCTGATGTATTAATATTATCATCGAAAAGTGAAGGAAGTCCTGTTGTTTTGCGAGAAGCAGCAGCGGCAGCAATGGGGATTATTTCTACGGATGTAGGAGATGCTTCGCTTATTGACGGAATTGAAATTGTATATAGTATAGACGATATGGTCAATGTGATGGCGAAAATGCAGGATACAGCATATAGAAAAAATATGGGAGAATGTGCAAGAGAATGGGCACTAAACCACTGTAATAGAAACGAAAAGGTGGAATGGTTGGATAGAAAAATACGCTCATTGCTCGAAAGATAGTTATTTATTCCTGAAAGGAAAATATAATGACACGAAATTTGGAAGAAGAATTTAAAGATATACTAAAAAAAACATCGATATACAATTATAAGATTAGATTGAATGCAAAGAGAAAAGATGTAAAAACAGTTCTTAATAATATTATTATAAAAAATGAGAACGTTGGCATCATAGGTTATCTAGAAGATATAGAGACCGTTGAAGAATACTTAAGTACTGATGTGAAAAAGTATGTTATTGAAAAAAACACATTGTGTCGGGACCCTTCTGGAACATACACTGTAAATGCGAAAGGTTTTTTAGAGAATATAACATCAGAAAAACTAGATAAATTGATAATTGTATCATATGATATACGTCATATCTTAGCAATGTATTTATTTAATTTTGATGTTAAATATGTGGTTGCTGATTTATATGACTATTTGGCAGTTTATACGGGGGTTGATTTAAAAAGAACGGTTTGTTTTCATAAAGATGTAGAATATTATAAGAATATAGTAAAAGAATTTTTTTTCAAAATATATGACAAAAGATGGACTAGAAATTGCAGTGTTATTAGTAATACAATTAAGGCTTTAAATACTTATGATAATTATGATGCACTATTTGTTAGACAAAAACTATATGAGCAATGCAATAATAAGAAAATAAAAGAATGGTATTTGGTAAAAATAATCGATAATTGTCTGGAAATAAAAGATTTTATTACAGCTTTCAGATATATGGATATATATATCGAAAAAAAATACTCCGCTTATGAGAAAATGAAACGTAGAAAAAAACTGATAGAAGAGTATTTGTTGGAAATCAGGACACTGTTGTCGAAACGAAAACAGAGAGATTTACTGTTTTTTTGGATAGATGCGGTATCGTCTAAAGAGAGAGAAGTCCTGAACCTATATGAAGAAGAAGCTGAAGCAGGTATTTTATTTGAAAATGCGTATACGCATATTCCCGTCACAAAAGAAACTATGTATGCAATGATGTCGGGGATGCCTTATTTTGAAAATCATGTATATGAATGGAAGGATGTAAGAAAAGGGAAAAATTATGAATGGTTAATACAAAAGGGGTATGACGTCAAAGAAATTGGTGGTGGATATATATCAAAAGATACTGTTATTTCACCGCCAATAAATCCACATAGTTATTATCATCCGACGCCACTTGTCTTGTGGGAAGCAATCATGGGATTATTGTCAAAAGATAATAATAAACCTAAGTGCTATTTTATTCATTGTGATTGTGAATCACATAATCCGTATTGGGCAGGCAATATGGAAAAAATGGTTATTGGGGTAAGGGATCCTTTCGTGCCGTTAGAAAACTACATGTCCTATGTAGAAGAGGCCGAGATTTATCAGCAGGAGCAGATAAGATGGTATGTTGATTTCCTGCCAACAAATGCCTGTAAAGTATACATGAGTGATCATGGAAAAGAATTTCCGTTTTGGAGAGAAGAAAAGATAAAAACATTTATAATCATAAATGATTTACAGCTAAAGAGTAAAAAAATTGAAGCTCCTTTTTCTTATTTGGATTTTGATAAGCTATTGAAATTTCTTGCCGAACCACAAAACAATTCCATAGAAAAAGTATATAGTGATTATATTCTTTTTCAAAATGACGATCCTTATGAAAAAATGGCGAATGAAGTTCTTTTACACAATGATGAAAAGAATCCGTTGTATTATAGAGAATGGATGGGATTTAGAGGGGCAATTAAGGGTGATAAGAAAATTGTGATTTTTAGAAATGGTGAAAAAGTAGTATTAGATTTAAATGATAATATAATCAATGAGGATGAGCTATCTAAAAGTGAGATAGAGGAATTGGAAAGTTTGGCAGGCACATATTTTGGAGATATGAATTCTGAACATTATAAGGTTGTCAGAAGATTATACGAGACGTTAAATATTGATTGTTGTATGTAAAAGCGAAACCCAAGATACAAGTTGGTAAAATTTGATTAAAACAAGAAAAAATCACGTCAGTCTGACTTTTATGGTAGATGCATTCTGCGTCTAGATGTATGCTGGTGAGAGCAAACAAATATTTTCTCGAATACAAAGCCGATGGTATTTACTATGGAATAGACGTGCCATTCTGGAGAGAGAAAGAGGAAAATTACATGAACAAGCAAGAAAGTGACATTTTGAATGTGCTTTTGTCAGAACCATTTGTTAATCAAAAAAATCTAGCGGAAGTGTCTGGTTATTCATTGTGGGTGGTAAAGCGTTCACTCAAGGAACTTATCAAAGCGGGCTATCTGGATAATTCAATCTGTCCTACAATGAAAACAATCACTGAGTTTAAACAAAAAAAACCACAGAGTGCCATTATTCTGGCAGCAGGTTTGGGCATGCGAATAGTTCCCATCAATACAGAAGTGCCAAAAGGTCTTTTGGAAGTTAAGGGAGAGCCTTTGATTGAACGTATTATCAAGCAGCTCTATGAAGTTGGAATTAATAAAATTTATGTTGTTGTAGGATTTATGAAAGAAAAATATAAATACCTAATAGACAAATATGGTGTGGAACTGGTGGTTAATGACGATTATGTAGCAAAGAATAATCTGCATTCGATTAAGCTTGTAAAAGAACATTTGGGAAATGCATACATTGTTCCATGCGATATTTGGTGCGACAAAAATCCGTTTCGCAAAAATGAATTACATTCGTGGTACATGGTTAGTGACCGCATGGATTATGAGAGTAATGTTCGCGTTAATCATAAAATGGAGCTTGTAAATGTGCCGAAAAATTTTTGTGGTAATGCAATGATTGGTGTTTGTTATTTGGAGAGAGAAGATGCACATATTGTTGCAGGACGGATTGAAGAACTTTGCTATAATCCGCAGTATGACGGAGCATTCTGGGAAGAGGCTCTTTATAGCAGAGACCGGATGATTATCGCTGCCCGTGTAGTGAATTCTGCAGATGTTGTGGAAATCAATACATACGAGCAACTTCGCGAGACTGATAGTAACTCTAATCAATTAAAAACAGATGCGATTCAAATAATATGTGAGACTTTAAAAGCAAAGCCAGAAGAAGTTACGGATATTACAGTTTTGAAAAAAGGTATGACCAATCGCTCTTTTTTGTTTGTTTGTAAGGGTAAGAAATATATTATGCGTATTCCAGGAGAGGGAACGGATCAGCTTATTAATCGCTATCAGGAAGCTGCAGTCTATCAGGTCATTGATGGAAAGCACATCTGTGACAATGTTGAGTATATTAATCCGGAAAACGGCTATAAGATCACAGAATTCCTAGAAGGAGCAAGAGTGTGTGATCCATTGAATTATGCAGATGTTAAAAAGTGTATGAAGCATTTACGGGCTTTTCATGAGATGAAGCTGCAGGTAAAACATGAGTTTGACATTTTTGAACAGATGGAATTTTATGAAACACTATGGGATGGAATACCTTCTGTTTATAAGGATTATGAAAATACAAAAGCTAACGTCTTATCATTAAAACCCTATATCGACGCACATAGTGGGGAAAAAATTTTAACCCATATCGATGCAGTGCCAGATAATTTTCTGTTTGTGGAGAAAGATGGAAAAGAGGAAATTCGTCTGATTGATTGGGAGTATGCGGGAAGACAGGATCCTCATGTAGATGTGGCAATGTTCTGTATTTATTCGCTTTATAATAAACGTCAGGTGGATCGTTTGATTGCAGCTTATTTTACAGAAGGTTGTGATGACGCAACTAGAATCAAGATTTATTGTTATATTGCGGTTTGTGGATTGCTGTGGAGTAATTGGTGTGAGTATAAGCGAAATCTTGGTGTCGAGTTTGGTGAGTATTCGATTCAACAGTATTGCTATGCGAAAGACTACTGGCAACTTGTTCAAGACGAATTGAAAAAACAACGGGAGAAAGACTAAATGCATAAAGTTGAAAGAGCAATTGTCATGGCTGCAGGGCTAGGAAAGCGTATGCATCCAGTAACGTTGACAACACCGAAGCCGTTAGTTCGAATCAATGGTACTCGGATGATTAATACAATAATTGATAGTCTGCATGGTAATGGAATTTATGAGATATATGTTGTGGTTGGTTATCTTAAAGAGAAATATGCAGAATTTGAAAAAGAGTATCCGGATGTGAAGCTGATTGAAAATCCGTATTATAATACTTGTAATAATATTTCTTCACTTTATGTGGCACGAAACCACATTGAAAATGCGATTATTCTTGATGGAGATCAGATTATTTATAATTCTAGTGTTTTGACCCCAAAATTTGAACGTTCCGGATATAACTGCGTTTGGACTGATAGCGAAACAGACGAGTGGTTATTGACTGTTAAGAATGGCATTGTGACAGCATGCAGTCGAACAGGGGGAAAAGGCGGATGGCAGCTGTATAGCATTTCGCGTTGGACGGCAGAAGATGGAAAGAAACTGAAGAATCATCTGGAAATCGAATTTGAACAAAAGCAAAATCGGCAAATTTATTGGGATGATGTAGCACTGTTCTGTTATCCAGATGAGTATCAATTAGGTATCCATCCTATGAATAAGGATGATATAATAGAGGTGGACAGTTTAAGTGAACTAATTGCTTGGGATGCCAGCTACAAAAAATATGAGGAGGAACAGTGAATGAATACGAAAAAAGAATATAGGAAAGTAGACTGGATGATAACATTTGTGCCTCTGACAATTGTAATTGCGCTGTGCATTCTGTTTTTCTTTTCACCGGAACAATCTAACATTGTGTTGAGCCAGATTCGTTTCTTTTTCGGAGATACATTTGGTGCATATTATTTGGTAATTGGTCTGGGAATTTTTATTCTGTCACTGTATATTGCTGGATCAAAATATGGAAATATCGTTCTAGGCGAGCATGATGAAAAACCAAAGTATTCATTTTTGGCATGGGGGTCGATGATGTTTACTTGCGGTTTGGCAGCAGATATTTTGTTTTATTCTTTCTCAGAGTGGATAACGTATGCTACTGATCCACATTTGGCGGAAATGGGAAATGTTCAGGATTGGGCAGGTGTATATCCGTTGTTCCATTGGAGCTTTATTCCGTGGGGATTTTATTTGGTATTGGCTGTTGCTTTTGGCTTTATGCTCCATGTAAGAAAAAGAAATCGTCAGAAGTATTCGGAAGCCTGCCGGCCGATTTTAGGAAAGCATACAGATGGTTGGGCTGGCCGTATTATTGATTTATTAGCGGTGTTCGCTCTTCTTGCTGGTACTGCTACCACTTTTAGTGTGGCAACGCCGCTCATGGCAACCATTATCGGAGAATTGTTTCATGTTACAGCTAGCCGTACGGTAATTAACGTTATTATTCTTTTGATTACCTGTGTTGTATATACATATTCTTGTTTACGTGGCTTCAAGGGAATTAGCAAACTGGCAAATATCTGCATTTATATGTTCTATGGTCTGATAGCTTTTGTATTATTATTTGGAGGTGAAACTCGATACATTATTGAAACGGGTTTTTCTTCATTTGGAAGGATGATCCAGAATTTTGTTGATTTGTCTACTTTCACTGATCCCCTTCGCACATCAAATTTTCCACAGAACTGGACGATTTACTATTGGGCGTATTGGATGGTTTGGTGTGTGGCTGCTCCATTCTTTATTGGTAGCATTTCACGTGGAAGAACTGTACGTCAAACGATTCTTGGCGGGTATGTGTTTGGTGTAGGTTCAACACTGACGAGTTTTATTGTACTTGGAAACTATTCTATGGGGATGCAGGTTACCGGTAAAGTAGATTTCATTGCACAGTATATGGAGAATGGTGATTTGTATGGAATGGTTGTGGGTGTTATAAAGACGATGCCATGTGCACCTGCCGTTATGGTAGTTGTGCTTTTGACAATGATTGCATTTTATGCAACTTCCTTTGATTCAATTGCATTGACAGCATCCTGTTACAGTTATCATACACTTGAGAATGAAGAATATCCCAATAAGGGAATTCAGTTAATGTGGTGTGTTTTGTTAATTCTACTCCCAATTGCTCTTTTATTTGCTGAAAGTTCTATGAGTAACCTCCAATCAGTTAGTATCGTAGCAGCGTTCCCAATAGGCATAGTTATTGTGATAATCGTAGTGAGTTTTATGAAAGATGCTAAAAAATATATAGAAGGTTTGGAAAATACTGGAAAATGAGTGGAAATGTGATTATGTTTTTGTGGCTACAATGTGTTTGGATAGTATTGAAGCTTTCAAAAAAAGAATTTGGTGAAGATGTGATATTTTGTGTAGATAGAGAAAGATTACCGCTGGCAGAAATGCTAAAGCAGGCGGCATGGGATGGCTTTGTTGATAAGAGTGATGAGGAAATCGATCAGATAGCAATGTCAGAGGAAAAAAATAATATGACAGGGTACGTGCAGGAAATATTAGGGTTGTCTAAATGTGATTATCTGGTAGCTGCTTCATGTAGTGGTTCAATAGCAGCACTGATAATGAATGGGGGAAATTATGAGGAGGTCGAGTTTTTACCGGACTTTCATCATTCGAAGAATTATTAATGAACGGTTATTTTGTCTGCTAATAAATTATAAAAGGAAAAGATATAAATGAAAAAAGTAAAAGAATTATCAAAAAAAATGTCATATATTCTCAACAGATTGCAAAAAATACTATGTGTCATAGTTTGTGGACTAACTATTATAGGTTCAATATTGGAGTGCTTGGGAGTGACCATTATAATTCCTATGGTTAATGTAATTCTATCTCCGGAAACACTTATGAATAGTAAGTATCTTTCCAAAATTCCATTAATTGTAAATATGGAGTATAGGGAGTTAGTGCTATTTATTGTTGGCGGAGTTATTGTAATGTATTTATTCAAGAATGCTTTTTTCGTTTTTATGTCATGGTTTCGAGTAAAGTTTTCCTGTAAAATTCAAAGAGAGATTTCTATCAATATGATGGAATCTTATATGAGTCGTGGATACCAGTTTTTTCTCAATAAGGATTTTGGTGAATTGAATCGTGGTGTGAGTGGTGATACAACCGGGGTTTACAATGTACTTAATGCAGGATTTAAATTGTTTTCTGATAGTTTGACAATCTTGTTAATTTGTATATTTATGTTTATGGCTGATTGGAGCCTGGCCTTAATGATGGTTTCGGTATCTATTATCTGTGTTCTTCTCATTTATTTTGTGTTTAGGAAAAATATGTATGCGGCTGGTGTCCAAAGCAGAAGTTATTCAGCAAAGGCATCCCAAGCATTGGTACAAGCTTTTTCCGGAATAAAAGATGTGTTAGTATTACATAAGCAGAAATATTTTGTTGATACATATGAGAAGAATACAATTCAGGTACAATTAGCTCAATGTAAGACAGTAATTGGACAGGAAAGTCCGTCCTATATTGTAGAGGGGCTGTGTGTATCAGGAATTATGGCGGTTGTAGGCATCCGAATAGTGACAGGAGGAAATAATGTCGAGTTTGTAAGTGTTTTGGCAGCGTTTGCAGTAGGGGCTTTTCGGATACTTCCGTGTTTGGGTAGGATATCTATAGCATTAAATCAGATTACGAATGCATTGCCGAGCGTAAATTCAGTGTACCTAAACCTTCGGGAAGCAGAAGCATACGCAGTTAAGCATCCGGAAGTAAGGTTTACAAGGGATAAGTCAAAAGGCATAATTGATAAAAAAAGTGATGAGGCGAGAACTGACATTAATAAATCATGCGTAAAATCTGATGATTTTAAGTTTTACTCAGAAGTTGAGCTGCGTGATATAACATTTTCGTATAATGATAAATTAGGGAATGTACTAGAGCACATTAATCTGACAATAAAGAAGGGGCAGTCTATTGCACTTATTGGTGCGTCAGGGGCCGGAAAATCAACATTGGCAGACCTCCTGTTGGGATTGTTGAATCCTACTTCCGGTGAAATATTAATAGATGGGATTAAGATTACAGATATACCAGAGGCATGGAGCAATATCATAGGGTATGTGCCTCAGAGTGTTTTTATATCTTCAGCAACTATTTTAGAGAATATAGCATTTGGAGAGCATATGCATGAAATTGATGAAGAGAGAGCATGGGAGGCTGTAGAAAGAGCTGAATTGGGAGGATTTATACGTAGCCTTCCGGAAGGCATTATGACGAAAACAGGAGACAGGGGTGTGCGCTTATCCGGTGGGCAGAGGCAGAGAATAGCCATTGCGAGAGCACTTTATCATCGCCCCGAGATTTTGGTGTTAGATGAAGCAACATCTGCATTGGATAATGAAACCGAAGCTGCAGTTATGAGTGCAATTGATTCATTGCAGGGACAGGTTACTATGATTATAGTAGCTCATAGAATAACGACGGTACGTAATTGTGATAGTATATATGAGGTCGGAAATAAAACGATTATTGAGAGAAATACAAAAGAGGTACTTCAAAGCGCAGGAATAGTTTGCGAATGAAACAGTGAGTAAAATAAAGTTATTAGTGATATAAACATATTTTAAGGAGAAATATTTAATGAAAGTAGTTATTTTGGCCGGAGGTGCCGGTACGCGGATTTCAGAAGAAAGTAGTATGAGACCGAAGCCCATGGTAGAAATTGGTGGAAAGCCTATTTTATGGCATATTATGAAAGAATATTCATATTATGGGTTTAATGAATTTATTATTTGTGCGGGATATAAGCAGGAGTACATTAAGGAATGGTTTGCAAATTATTTTCTTTATACGAATGATGTTACTTTCGATTATAGTAAAGATGGAAAAATGATAATACACCGTGGTGTGACGGAACCGTGGAAAGTAACAATTGTAGATACAGGAAAAGAAACTATGACGGGGGGGCGCATTAAAAGGATTGAACCCTATGTAAATGGCGAAACTTTCATGATGACTTATGGCGATGGTGTTTGTGACGTAAATATAGCAGAACTGCTGAACTTTCATAAGTCCCATGGAAAGAGGGCAACGTGTACATCAGTCATCTTACAACAGGATAAAGGTGTATTGGATATATCAGATATAGGAGCGGTGCGTTCATTTAGAGAGAAGAAATATATGGATGGGATACCAATCAATGTTGGATATATGGTTTTTGAACCAGCTGTTTTTGACTACTTGAGGGATGACACTACTATCTTGGAGCAAGAACCTATGAACAGATTGGCAAAAGACGGAGAGCTTATGAGCTATAGACATAATGGTTTTTGGCAATGCATGGACACTTTAAATGAGAAGCGTATCTTGGAAAAATTGTGGGAAACGGGAAATGCACCTTGGAAAAAATGGTAAATCTTGTAGACTCTGCATTGGAATTTTGGCTTACATCTGGAAGATGCCTTATCAGATAAAACCAAAGCCGTAATGATTGCACATACGTTAGGTAAGGTATTTGATTATTCTTTCACTGGCAATATCGGTTTATTCGATTTTTACATATCTTATATCTGAGGATAGGTATATTGCTTATGAAGCTTTGATTCCAACTTGGATTACATAAACATTTATTATATATCCATTGCTTGGCTTCTATTTTGATAAGAAGGATGATTACACGGTAAAAGATATTAGAGTTTGGCTGACTTTGGATGTAATTACAATTATGCCGGCATGTATTGCTAATTGGTATAGATGCTCTTTTAAAGGAGAAGGATACGAGGGTAATCTTAGGGAAATATATATATGTCAAGTTTTACGATAATTAATACGATTACAATTTTTATTTGTATTAAAATTTTCAGTAAAAAAGCCCAAATCAAGCAAATAATTGTAAATATAGGGAGAAGTACATTTGGAATATATTTATTACATGTAATAATTATGAGATTGCCATTTATGAATTGGTTTTGGATAATAAGAGATGAACTGGAACTGAATCATATGGTTATGGGGATGATAGATTGCTCAAAGATAAAGAGCACATTTGGTTGGAGACCAAGAATACCGGTAAAACCAATGTTAGATTTAACAGTTGAGTGGTATGAAAGTTATTTGAATAAAGAAGATGCTGTTAGTAATATGAGAATGCAGATTGAAAAATGGAAATAAAAAATCTTTTGAGAA
>Ga0129313_1000416_pt1 | contig 37454 bp, 32 predicted proteins | sample O1105metagenome_FD_94436 | JGI IMG/M metagenome (GOLD analysis project Ga0129313, IMG submission 94436) | Orangutan group fecal microbial communities from fecal samples from Wisconsin, USA - O1105 metagenome | ecosystem: Host-associated > Mammals > Digestive system > Large intestine > Fecal...
AAAAGCAGGCAGAGGTCTTTTTGTTGCCTTACTTCTCTTCGTGGGTATCCCTCTTCCGGGAACCGGAGCATGGACAGGTACCCTGGCCGCCAGCCTTTTGGATATGGATTTTAAGTCCAGCGTGGCAGCTGTTATGTGCGGTGTGCTCCTTGCAGGCATTATTATGGGCGCTGCAGGCGCAGGCTTATTTGGAGCGATTGGCGCATTATTTGGTTAGATGATAGGGCCTGTATGACAAGATTGGATGCTGTACATGCAGCTTTCGGCGGGTGTTGAACAGGCACAGAGAAATAAGTATTTTCAGAGAGAGAGGAAAGAGCTAATGATAAACATGTTGTTAACCGGTGTGCCGGCGAATATAATGGCACTGGCCGGTCTGGTATTTGCTTTTGTTATGACCTGTCTGCTGCTTGCCAAGTGCAATGACAGACTGCCGAAGGATCAGGGAAGAGAATTCGCTGTCAACGGCGCATTGTCTGCAGGCAAGCCGAGAGGTGCCGGATTTATATTTATTCTTGTATTTATTGCAGCCGTTGTCCTGTTTTGTGAGCTGAATACAGAGATCATCATTTATCTTGTTCTGCTGGCAGCAGCCATGATGACAGGATTTCTGGATGACTGTTCCAGAGCACCATGGGGAGAACTCAAGAAAGGCCTTCTGGACTTTGCCATCGCAGTTATGGTAGCGGTTACATTTCTGAATTTCAACAGCAATGTTGTAGAATTTGCGATTTTCGGCGGCAGCATCACCATTCCGCCGGTAATCTTCGGCATTCTGACAGTTGTCCTTGTATGGGTATCCATCAACGTGACAAACTGCAGTGACGGTGTTGATGGTCTGTCAGGTACATTGACGATTATCACATTGATCAGTTTATACATGGTCGATCAGATCAAGGGCACAGATCCTGTATTTTCACATACAATCCTGCTTTTTGTGATCTGTATTCTGGCTTATCTCTGGTTCAATGCGACACCAAGTAAACTGATGATGGGTGATGCCGGCTCCAGAGCTATGGGCTTTTTCATCAGTATTGCAGCGCTGAAGACAGGCAGTCCGTTTATCTATATTCCGGTGGCCATTGTGCTGATCCTGGACGGCGGCCTTGGCCTTCTGAAAGTTTCTCTGCTGAGATTCCTGAAGATCAAGATTCTCGTGAACACCAGAACACCGCTGCACGATCATGTCCGCAAGGTCATGGGATGGTCTAACACACAGGCGGTTTTCAGATTTGCCATTATCCAGATCATGATTTCAGCCGCTGCGATTTATCTGATCATGTAATTGTATATCGTTGAAGGTCTATATGAACAAAGGCCGGTTCCGTTGAATGATGGAACCGGCCTTTGTTTTGGCTGCATAGGAAATTGCGTTCTATGCAGCCAATCAATATTTAAATTGTGCTTTGCGGCTTAATGTTTAATTTTGCATCTGGCGCAGGCACTTGGGGATAATGCGCATCCGCCAAGGGCTGTTTCACGCAGCTCCGTCGGTAATTTCTTTCCAACGCTATACATAATATCCATCATCTCGTCCAGCGGAATCAGCTGATGAATGCCTGCAAGGGCAATTTCAGCGGCTACAATGGCGTTGGATGCACCGGAGGCATTGCGGTTCTGGCATGGATATTCTACCAGACCGCCCACCGGGTCACAGACAAGGCCTAACATGTTCATCAGAACCGTTGAAGCAGCATCGGTACATTGTTCCGGTGTTCCGCCCATTAACTCGACAACGGCGGCAGCAGCCATTGCGGAAGCAACGCCGATTTCGGCCTGACATCCGCCGACAGCGCCGGCAACGGTTGCATTGAGCATGGCAAGGTAGCCAATGGCAGAGCAGGTGAAGAGTGCGTCGATAATCTGGTCATCTGTGAAATCGTATTCTTCCTGAAGTGCCAGAAGGACACCGGGAATGACACCGGAGGAGCCAGCTGTCGGTGCGGCAACGATGAGCCCCATGGAAGCATTGACTTCCAGGACACCCATAGAGTAGGTGATGGCTTTGGACATCAGATTGCCGGCAATATTTTTCCCGGAGGACTGTAAGTCGGACAGTTTTTTGCTTTCGCCGCCGATCAGACCGCCCATGGATTGGGAAGGCTGGTTGATGGCTTCTTTGGTAGAGTCCTTCATGATCTGAAGGGAAACGGCCATTCTGGCTCTGATTTCGTCCAGCGTCTTTTCTGTCATCTCACATTCACGATCCATCATGATCTGAGAGATGGGTTTGTTATATTCTTTGCAGAGTGATAATAATTCTGCGGCTTTTTTAAAATCCATATTGTATTCCTCCCGGACTATGGTTCGATAATCATAACGTCGTGTACATAAGGGTTGTCAGAAATCATTTCCTTGATACTCTGCGGAAGTCCGCCGTCAACTTCAACAAGGGTGTAGGCTGTCTGCCCTTTGGATTCGCGGAAAAGACGCATGAAAGCAATGTTGACGCCGAAGTGGCTGAGAACGGCGGTAATATGGGCAACAAGACCTAACTTATCCTGATGCACCACAATGACAGAGCTGTATTCACCGGTGAACTCGACTTCAACATTGTTGATCCTGGAAATGCGTACTTTGCCGCCGCCAAGGGATTCGCCCCGGACAAGCATGGAAGTTCCGGCTTCATTTTCCATCAGGATGTCCACGGAGTTCGGATGAATATCGGTGACAGTGTCATCAGGTACAAAATGGTATTCAATGCCGCGTTCGGATGCGATTCGGAAAGAATCCCGGATACGTTTGTCATCTGTATGGAAACCAAGTAACCCGCCTAAAAGCGCACGGTCGGTACCGTGTCCGGAATAGGTATGGGCAAAGGAACCATACAGCGTAAATGTTACTTTTATAATAGGACCGTTGATCATCTTCTGGGCAAGATAAGCGATCACGGCTGCGCCCGCTGTATGTGAGCTTGAAGGGCCGATCATATTAGGGCCTAATACGTCAAATGCGCTGAGTTGTGCCATAGTTATCTCCAATCTACTATCAATGTTTGGTCTGAATAGGTCATATCTATAAATGTACCACAAATATAAAAATGAAGCAAAGAAATAATGACGAGTATCAATTTTGGAATCGATCCGTTTTCTGCTTTTATCCATATGTATGATAGTATAGATGGAAGTTGCAATATATTCATATACAACTTGGATTATAGTCAATTATAAAACGTGGATTAAAGTCATATAATAATTGTATTATAGTCAAAAGGCGGAAAATGGATGAAGCGATGCATTGGCAAAAGAATTAAAGAGCTGAGGAAGAAGAATCAGATGACGCAGGAACAGCTGGCGGAAGCTGTGGATGTGGATATTAGTTATATCAGTAAAATAGAGAATAATCATGTGAACAATATCAGTCTGGCGCTTGCCTGCGAGTTGGCAGCCGTGCTTCAGGTATCCATCAGCTATCTCGTGGGAGAGAATACAGAGAGTCAGATGATGGAGGAAGAGATGTCCAGAAAATATCAGGCATGCAATGATGAGCAGAAAAGAATTTTATTGAAAATCGCCGATATACTGCATGACAGTCAATAGAAACAGCCTTGTCTCAAACAGGGGCTTCAAAAAGTTTTTGAAGCCCCTGTTTAAATTTTACGCGGATAATGAGGCAAAGCCCATGCTTGCATGAGGCTTTGCCGAATATCGCGATAACGAGTGAAACTCGCAAAGCGTGTTTCATCTCGTTGGCAGACCGTCTCTTTAAATAGACAGTTCCATATCCCCTTTTTTGATCATATTGTGTCTGCGCATTGCCTCTGAGAAGAAAAGTGTGACAATGGCCGGCAGGATAAAATGGAACAGAAGGATCTTGATCAGAACGGAAACAGGACTTTCTGAGGCTGTCATGGTCTGCCACGTCATGATCTGTCCCACCAGACCGGAGGTACCCATACCGCTTCCGGTGGCGTTGTTGGTCATACCGATCCATTTGCTGATGGCGATGGGACCGAGGATGGCAGATGAGAGAATCTCCGGGATCCAGATCTGAGGATGTCTGACAATATTCGGAACCTGCAGCATGGAAGTACCGATACCCTGTGCCAGAAGGCCGCCAACGCCATTTTCCCTGAAGCTGGCAACGGCAAAACCAACCATCTGGCAGCAGCAGCCGATCGTAGCAGCACCGGCAGCCGGGCCTGAAAGACCGAGAATGATGCCGAGAGCAGCGGAGCTGATGGGCAGTGTCAATACCATACCCATAATAACGGAAACAACGATTCCCATGATCAGCGGCTGCTGAACAGTGCCCCAGTTAATGACATCGCCAAGCTTGGTCATGATGGCAGAAACAGGCGGTCCGACGATAATACCCACAGCACCGCCGGTGATAATCGTTACCGCCGGCGTGATCAGAAGATCCAGCTTCGTCTTGCCGGCAGGAAGAGAGCCGATGGCGATACCTGCAAGGGCAGCGATAAAAGCGGAGAGCGGATCGCCGGGGCCGCTGTAGACAAGGGCGCCATCAGAAAGAATGGAACCGGAGATAATAGCGGTTGCATAAGCACCGATCATACCTGCAGCGGCAGCAGATAAGGTAACGTAAGTTGAGGACTTATACTTGTAGGCAACCCCGATACCGATGCCGGCACCGGTGAGGCGCTGGGCCATAACGGCGAAAACACCGAGATAATAGCCGAAATCACCGCCGATCAGATCAGCGATCTGCTTCAGGATCGTACCGATGATCAGCGTGGAAAACAGACCGAGGGCCATGCCGCTCAGACCGTCAATAAAAATCAGATTCAAAAACTTCTTAATGGTTGACATAGAAAATCTCCTTGTATATACATGTGTCTTGTCAGCTTTTGCCAAATAAAAAGGTTGACCTTATGCGCGAACAAGGTAACCTTTTTCACGAAGTGCACGTTCAATATTGTCCAGCATGACTTCAGATCGGGCTTCAACTGTGTGGTAATGGGTGCCTCCGGCAATGATATTCAGCGGTTTGGCATTGGAATGCTTCAGACGGTCACAGAATTCAGCCACATCCCGGCGATTCTCCAGAATCAAATTGGCTGTGATCTGTCCATAAATCTCATGTTCAATGATGACATCGAGCACCTTGCCGCCATTGTCAACAATGGTATTCAATTCATCTGCAATGGCATCGTCACTGTGATTGACACAGTAAATCCGGTGACAGGCTTCTGTCTGCTGACTGTACAGAACATATCCCTTGGTTGTAGCGAGAATATTCTTATTCACGGCACGCAGCAGGGCAATATCCTGGACGATGACCTGACGGCTGACACCCAGCGCACGGGCCAAGGCACTTCCCGAAATAGGAGCGGTGCTGTCCTTCAGCATCTGCAAAAGCTGCTTGCGTCTTGCTTCACCTTCCTGCATGTTCATCCTCCTTCCTTATGACTAATATGATAACTTCAAAATCACATTTTGTAAAGAAAAAAGATATGTTATAATGGAAATGAGATGAATAAAATAAGATACCATAGACAGGCAAACAATCCACACGTTCCATGTCCGACACTGACGGATTTTCCGGAACTCCATCAATGAACAGAATAGAAAGGTTTCCGATGAACAGAATCATAAGTATAGGCAAACAGGATTTTGAACAGATACGAAAGCAAAATTATTTTTATATTGATAAAACACATTTTATCCGTGAATGGTGGGAATCCGGTGATGATGTGACATTGATTACCCGACCGCGCCGATTCGGCAAGACATTGAATATGGATATGCTGAAATGTTTCTTTTCAAATGCGTATGCTGATCGGGGAGATTTATTTGAAGGGCTTGCTGTCTGGAAGAATGAGCAATATCGAAATCTGCAGGGACAATATCCGGTGATTTTCCTCACATTTGCGGATGTCAAGGCGGACAATTACGAAGAAAGCAAAAACAGCATCATTGCATGTATCAACGATGCGTATCAGAGTTATCGATACTTATTAAAGAGTGATCTATTGACGGATGGGGAAAAGGAACTTTTTAAGGTCCTGGATGAGTATGTCAATAATCCGGCTCCGGACAAAAGGATAGCCAATGAAATTATCTTCAGATCCATCAAGGGGCTGACCTCCTGCCTGGCACGTTATTATGGGAAAAAGGTCATTATTTTGTTGGATGAATATGATACACCGATGCAGGAAGCCTATGTCCATGGTTATTGGGATGATTTTACATCTTTTATCCGAAGTTTTTTCAATTCAACATTCAAGACGAATCCGTACATGGAACGCGCGGTAATGACGGGGATAACCCGAGTTTCTAAGGAGTCGATATTTTCTGATCTGAATAACCTGACGGTGGTCACAACAACATCCGATCGTTATGCAGATTGTTTCGGCTTTACTGAAGCAGAAGTCTTTCAGGCATTGGATGATTATGGTATGGAGAATCAGAAGGAATGCGTCAAAACATGGTATGATGGCTTTACATTCGGAACGAAAAAAGACATTTATAATCCGTGGTCCATTACGAACTATCTGAAAGAAAAACAGCTGCGTCCATATTGGGCTCAGACAAGCTCCAATGGCTTAATCAACCAATTGCTGAGAAAATCCTCACCGGATGTCAAAGAGCTGATGGAAGAGCTTCTGAATGACAGAGAAGTTGTTGTCAATTTCGACGAGCAGATTGTATTTAATCAGCTGGAGCAGAACAAGAATGCTATCTGGAGTCTTATGCTTGCCGGCGGTTACCTCAAAATACAGCAGATTGAATATAGAGGCGTTTTGCTGACACCATGGTATCATTTGCGTATTACAAACCTTGAGACGATGAGCATGTTTTACACGATGTTTCAGGGGTGGTTTCATGACAACACATCTAGTTATAATGACTTTATCCGTGCATTATTGTCCGGCAGCATCAAAGAGATGAACGCCTATATGAATGATATAGCATTAGCGACATTCAGCAGCTTTGATGCGGGAATACATCCGTCAGATAAGACTCAGCCGGAACGGTTCTATCATGGTTTCGTACTCGGACTACTAGTTGATCTGAAAGAGCGATATGAACTCCGATCAAACAGAGAAAGCGAATACGGAAGATATGACGTCATGATGATCCCATCAGATAAGCGTGACAACGCAATAATTCTGGAATTCAAAGTATTAGACCCGGATGAAGAAAAAACACTGGAAGACACAGCAAAATCGGCGTTAAAACAGATTGACGAAAAAAACTACAACGCAGAACTGCTGGCACGGGGAATCCCGCAATCCAGAATCAGACACTACGGCTTCGCCTTCCAAGGCAAAAAAATCCTAATCGCCGGCAGCTAAACAGTCAGAGATTAAAAAGTGGCCGCATTCTGAAAATAAAAATGAGAAATAAAAAAATATTGGCTGGATTCTGAAAATAAAATATTTTATGAACGCAATGTTCCCGGATAGAGTGAAAAATTCTGAAAATAAAAAATGCAAAACTCTAAAAAGAGTGGCCGAATTCTAAAAATAAAATATTTTGTAAACGCAATGTTCCTGGATGGGGAATAAAAAATAATCGTCCATAGGCAGGTGCTTCAATCGCGGCCGGTACTTGGGTGCTGTATTTTAGCACCTTATGTACCGCTGCCAGCGATTGGCAGCGAGAGCGTGCCTGCTATGGACGATTATTTTTTATTCCCTTCAGGGACTATTGAGTGTTCACAAACAATTTTATTTATAGAACGCCACAAATGCGTTGTAGGCTTCGTAGACGTCCATTTTGGATACGATTTCCATCGGTGCATGCATGGACATAACCGGTACGCCCAGATCGACTACATCGATATTCATACCTGCGATGAACTGTGCAACGGTACCGCCGCCGCCTTCGTCTACTTTGCCGAGTTCGCCGGCCTGCCAGTAAACGTTGTTGTCTTCCATGATGCCGATGACTTTGGACATGGTTTCTGCGCTGGCATCACTGGAGCCGCTCTTGCCTCTTGCACCTGTATATTTGGTCAGGACACAGCCTTTGCCCAGGTAGCAGGAGTTGCCGGCTTCGTAGACGTCAGGGAATGTCGGATCAAAGGCAGCACTGACATCTGAGGAGAGGCACAGTGCATGTCGGATCATATCCTTGTAGGAAACGCCGGCATTCTCAGCCAGATATTCCAGATAATGGCGGACATAATCAGAGTGAAGACCTGTATTGCCCACAGAGCCGATCTCTTCCTTATCTGTAAGAATCGTAACAGTTGTATATGTAGGGTGCAGTGTGTCTAGTTCTGCACGGAGTGCCGGGTAAGCACATACGCGGTCATCGTGGGCTGCGGATGCGATGAGGCTTCGGTCAAAACCGACATCACGGGCAGGACCGGCAGCGACAACTTCCAGCTCAGCGCGGTAGAAGTCTGCTTCAACAAGGCCGTATTTCTCGTTCAGAATAGTGAGCACCTTTAACTTGACAGGATCCTTTAAACCTTTCTCAGGATAAGGGATGGAACCAATCAGAATATTCAGTTCTTCGCCTTTGATGCCTTCACCGAGAGAGCGGGTATTCTGTCTTGCAGCCAGATGCGGCAGCAGGTCGCTGATATAGAAAACCGGATCCGCAGGATCTTCACCGATATTCACTGTGACAGCCTCGCCGTTCTTCTTGTAGATCACACCGTGAAGTGAAAGCGGGATGGTTGCCCACTGATACTTGCGGATACCGCCGTAATAATGCGTCTTGAAGTAAGCGATATCATTCTTCTCATAGATCGGTGTTGGTTTCAGGTCCAGTCTCGGTGCATCGATATGAGCGGCGTTCAGACGGATACCTTCATCTAAAGGTGCCGTACCGAAGGTAGAAGCGATGATGGCTTTGCCGCGGTTATTAAAATAGACCTTATCGCCCGGCTGATAGGAAGCCTTCGGATCAAATTCTTTGTATCCGGCTTCTTTTAACATGCCCTCAGCCTTGGCGACGCATTCGCGTTCTGTCTTGGCTTCAGACAGAAATGCCTTGTAAGGTTCACAAAAATCATAAGCTTCTTTGATGCGTTCAGGTGCATCCATGGCAACAGCAGGGAACTTCCATGTCAGTTCCTCCTGAAGCTGTTGTCCGATGGATTTCTCATTCGTATTCTCCATTTTAAAAATCTCCTTAGTATAAAGATAGTGAATATAAAGATAGCGGCGAGTGCCGGTTCGAAATGTCAGTCTTTTGTGCAGAAAGGCATTCCGATGTTTATAATAACTCGCTGATATAGTCCGTCGTCATGCGGACGGCCTGATCGATAAAGGCCTGAAGGGGCCCGTTGGACAGCATGGCAATGCGGGTATTGCAGCTGTCGAAAGGAATCAGGATCCGGCGGGCACTGCTGGCTCCGATGGCCTGAGCCATGGCGGGTGTCAGTTCGCCGAGAATGGAATTGGCCACCACGATTGCCACAACGCCCACGATGATATCCGAGCGCTCCGCATTGAGGACAATGGCATTCTCACCTGTCGCACCATCGTTGGCACCGCCTTTGAGCATATTGGAGGTGGCCAGAGAATTGGTCCCCAGAGCACGGATGGTGACAGGCAGATCCTTTGGCAGGACGGAAGCAAGGGCCGAAATATACTGTCGGCCGATGCCGCCGCCCTGACCGTCAATCACACTGATCAATATATTTTTCTTTTGCATAAGACATCCTTTCCGAATAATAATTGCTCCTTTCAGTATAGCTTAAATAGAAGAAAAAAGCAATCATACCGCCGCTAATCGAGAATATCTCTTGTCATTTCCCGGTGGGTTTTCTGATAAAAAGTAACCTGATTGTTCAGATCGCAGGTGGCCAGCAGGACATCCTGAAGATGAGAGATATTCTGGGCGTGCATCTGCTTATTCAGCCACTGGATATCTTTGCCGGCATGCTGCAGATTTTTGACCATGATATGACCGTCAATGATGACATTGGCCACAAGAAATTCCTGTTCCGGGGTCAGTGTCAGATCCTCTGGGATCACGGGTCGTTTGTCTGATTTCGGAAGAAAACTCATGCGGCCGTTGGGTTCCAGAATAATGGTCTGCAGATCTGAAAGATTAAAATAACCATTCACCCGGCACTGCAGCAGCATCTCAGACAGATCAATCTTGCCCTTCAAAAGATTTTTTTCATAAATGGTATCATGGTCCATCAGAATCAGCGACTTGCCGGAGATTATGCGGCGTGCAGCCATGGATTTGACAGAAATATAGGAGAGAATGATGGCGGCCAGGGCATAGACGATCATGGCCGTCAGGGGCAGCCACCAGTCCTTTTCCAGAGAAGTCGCCATTTCGGCGGCAATGGAACCGATGGTGATACCGTTGATATAATCAAACATACTCATTTCGGACATCTGCCGGTAACCCATGAGCTTGGTGAGGATAAAAAGGGCAATTAAAGAACCAAGGGACAGAAGAATCACATTTAGGATATCCATGAGAGCACCTCCAAAAATATTGAATCACCATCTGAGAATACAAAAATATTCTCCGGACCATATGTGAATCAATCATGATGTTTATAATATGTGCAGGTGCAGGAAAAACTATGCAGTTGTTTTATAGTGATACATGGTGTATAATATAAACACAGGATTCCTCATGTACATGTTGTATTGGAGGAGCCATATGAGAAAGAAATTACAGGATTTAACAATTAAAGATGCTTTTATGTTTGCGGCAGTGATGTCAGATGAAGAACAATGCCGCCATTTGCTGGAACTTGTATTGGAAATGCCAATTTTGAGAGTAGATGTAATAACTGAAAAAAGCATTAGTTATCATCCGGAATATCATGGCGTACGATTAGATGTTTTGGCAGAAGAGGACGGAACCAAAAGGCGTTTTTGTGTTGAGATGCAGGTGAAGACCGAAACAGCTTTGGCTAAGCGGAGTAGATATTATCATGCGCAGATGGATATGGATGTATTGTTAACAGGAGAAACTTACGATAAATTACCAGATACATACGTCATTTTTATCTGTGATTTTGCGCCATTTGAAAAAAGATTATACCGTTATACTGTTTTGAATTGGATTCAAGAGACTGGTGAAATACTGAATGATGGCAGCAATACAATTATCTTGAGTACGAAAGGTGAGAATGAGATGGAAGTACCAGAGGAACTAGTAAATTTCCTCAAGTATGTTGGTCAGGAAACGGATGAAGCGGAGACAGATGATGATTATATAAAGAAGCTGCAGGAACAGATAAAGAGCATTAAGCAGAACCGAGATTGGGAGGGAAAGTATATGCTGTTAGAAGAGATGATGCGGGATGAAAGAATGGAAGGCATGCAGGAAGGCATGCAGAAAGGTCAGGAACGGATAAATCAATTAAATATGCTGCTGTTGAAACAGAATCGCAGTGAAGATATTATCAAAGCAATTGCCGATAGAGAATATCAGGAAAAACTGTTTAAGGAGTTTGGATTGTAGTGGGCAAAAAATGATACAGATCCGATATTAGTTTTTAGGTACAAAAGATAAATAAAATGAGAATAGGAAATGTAAGCAGTTTACTTAAGTTACATGACAAGAGGAATCCTGTTTACAAAAGAAAAAGGGGCTGGATAGCCCCTTTGCCTGTTTATATCATCGATGGTGGCAATATCGGACAACACAGATGATTATGCAATGACATCACAGTTAAAATATTTTGCAAAAATACATCGGAATAGTTGCAAGATGACTGGATTTAAGTGTATAATAAATTAAATTTGAGCAGATATTGATGCAAATTGCTTTGAATAATCTTGCAAAGCAAAGACAGGAGGTTCTATGATTACATTACTTCAAAACGGTGCCTGGCTTTTAAACGGTCAGGAAATTGTTGAAGATACTGCTGATAGTGCTGCAGTCCTCAATTCAAAACTCGGATATGTGCCGGAGAAGAAAGATGCAGCGGCACAGACCATGGCTTACAATATTTTGCAGGCTCATAACACTTCTGATTCAAAAGAACAGCTGAAGATAAAGTTCGACAAGATGACATCCCATGATATCACATTTGTCGGTATCATTCAGACAGCAAGAGCAAGCGGACTTGAGAAGTTCCCGATCCCTTATGTACTGACAAACTGCCACAACAGCCTTTGTGCCGTTGGCGGTACGATCAATGAAGATGACCATATGTTTGGCCTTACCTGTGCCCAGAAGTACGGCGGCATCTATGTACCGCCTCATCAGGCTGTTATCCATCAGTTTGCCCGTGAGATGCTGGCAACATGCGGCGGCATGATTCTGGGATCCGACAGTCATACCCGTTACGGTGCCCTTGGTACAATGGCCATCGGCGAAGGCGGCGGTGAGCTGGCAAAGCAGCTTCTGTGCAGAACCTATGATATCAATATGCCGGGCGTGGTAGGTATCTACCTGACAGGTGAACCGATGAAGGGTGTCGGTCCTCAGGACGTGGCACTGGCGATTATCGGTGAAGTATTTGCCAACGGTTATGTGAACAACAAGGTTATGGAATTCGTAGGCCCTGGCATCTCCAACCTGAGTGCGGACTTCCGTATCGGTATCGATGTTATGACAACAGAGACAACATGTCTGTCCTCCATCTGGCGTACTGATGACAAGATCGAAGAGTTCTATGCCCTTCATAACAGACCGGAAGACTACAAAGAACTGAATCCTGGAAAGGTGGCTTACTATGACGGTATGGTGGTCGTAGACCTCAGCACCATCAAACCAATGATCGCAATGCCTTTCCATCCAAGCAATACATATACAATCGAAGAACTGAATGCGAACCTGGAAGACATTCTTGATGATGTGGCAAAACGTGCTGCAGTCAGCTTTGACGGTGCGGTAGATTACACATTAAAAGACAAGATCATCGATGGCAAATTATACTGTGATCAGGGTATTATCGCAGGCTGTGCCGGCGGCGGTTTCGAGAATATCTGTGATGCGGCAGACATTATGAAAGGCCGCAGCATCGGTTCCGACAAGTTTACAATGAGCGTTTACCCTGCAAGTACACCGATCTACATGGAACTTATCAGAAACGGTGTCGCAGCAGAACTTCTTGAGACAGGTGCTGTTCTTAAGACAGCTTTCTGCGGTCCTTGCTTCGGTGCCGGAGATACACCTGCCAACAATGCTTTCAGTATCCGTCATACAACACGTAACTTCCCGAACCGTGAAGGCTCCAAGCTTCAGAACGGTCAGGTTGCATCTGTCGCATTGATGGATGCACGTTCCATTGCAGCAACAGCAGCCAACAAGGGCTTCCTGACACCTGCAACAGATCTGGCAGATATTGAATACAAACATCCGAAATATCATTTTGACAAGACAATTTATGACAACAGAGTTTATGACAGCAAGGGTGTGGCACATCCTGAAGTGGAGATCCAGTTTGGTCCAAACATCAAAGACTGGCCGAAGATGACAGCGTTGACAGATGACCTGATCATCAAAGTTGTATCTGAAATCCACGATCCGGTTACTACAACAGATGAGCTGATCCCTTCCGGTGAAACATCCTCCTTCAGATCCAATCCGCTTGGTCTGGCTGAGTTTACATTATCCAGAAAGGATCCTGCCTATGTCGGTCGTGCCAAGGCTGTTCGTGCCCTTGAAGAGACAAGACAGACAGGTGCTTGTCCATGTTCCGGCAATACAGAACTTTCAGATGAAGTCAAAGCTGTCATCGAGGACATCAAGAAAGCATTCCCTGATATGGATGCAAAGAAGACAGCCATCGGCAGCACTATCTATGCGGTAAAACCGGGTGACGGTTCCGCCCGTGAGCAGGCTGCTTCATGTCAGAAAGTCCTGGGCGGATGGGCCAACATTGCCAAAGGCTATGCAACAAAACGTTATCGTTCCAACCTGATCAACTGGGGCATGCTGCCATTCCTTTATCCGGAAGATGAACTGCCATTTGCCAACGATGATTATATCTTTATCCCTGGCATCAGAAAGGCAATTCAGGACAAGCTGACAGATATCCCTGCTTATGTTGTGGGCAAAGAAATGAAGCCAATTACTCTGAAGATGGGCGAACTGACAGATGATGAACGCAAGATCATCCTTGCCGGCTGCCTCATCAACTACTACAAAGAGGCCTAAAAAATATTTACGGGAGGATATGACGATGGACAAGATTAAAATGACAACACCGCTGGTCGAGATGGACGGCGATGAGATGACAAGAATTCTCTGGAAGATGATCAAAGACGAACTGCTTCTTCCATTTATTGACCTGAAGACAGAGTACTATGATCTGGGTCTGGAATACAGAGACCAGACCAACGATCAGGTCACCATTGATTCCGCTATGGCAACCAAGAAATACGGTGTTGCTGTCAAATGTGCAACAATCACACCAAATGCAGCTCGTGTGAAAGAATATAACCTGAAAGAGATGTGGAAGAGCCCGAACGGTACGATTCGTGCGATCCTTGACGGTACTGTATTTCGTGCACCAATCGTTGTGAAAGGTATCGAGCCAACGGTCAGAACATGGAAGAAACCAATCACCATTGCAAGACATGCCTACGGTGATGTCTACAAGGCTACAGAGATGAAGATTCCTGCAGCAGGCAAGGCAGAACTGGTTTATACCAACGAAGCCGGCGAAGAGACACGTGAACTCATTCACCAGTTCGAAGGACCGGGCATCATTCAGGGCCAGCACAACATCTGCGCATCCATCGAAAGCTTTGCCAAGGCATGCTTTAACTATGCGCTGGATACAAAGCAGGATCTCTGGTTTGCAACAAAGGATACCATTTCCAAGAAATATGACCATACATTCAAAGATATCTTCCAGGAAATCTTTGATGCAGAATATAAGGAAAAATTCGATGCAGCAGGTATTGAGTACTTCTACACACTGATCGATGATGCCGTAGCCCGTGTCATCCGTTCAGAAGGCGGCTACATCTGGGCCTGCAAGAACTATGACGGCGACGTTATGAGTGATATGGTAGCCACAGCCTTCGGCTCTCTGGCTATGATGACATCCGTTCTTGTAGCACCGGACGGCACATATGAATATGAAGCAGCTCATGGTACTGTTCAGAGACATTATTACAAACACCTGAAAGGTGAAGAGACATCCACAAACTCTGTGGCTACAATCTTCGCATGGACAGGCGCCCTGAGAAAACGCGGTGAACTGGACAACATTCCGGAACTGATGGAATTTGCTGACAAACTTGAGAAAGCAACCATCGATACCATCGAGAATGGTACAATGACCAAAGACCTGGCACTGATCACAACCATGAAAGACGTGACAGTTGCTAACAGCGAAGAATTTATCAAAGCCATCAGAAAAACACTGGAAGCTTCATTATAATCAATAATAGAGGTTCCGAGTAATAGGCATTTTTGCACAATAACAGATAGAAGATGACCTGCCGTTTCTGAAAAAGACGGAGGCGGCAGGCAAGTTCTGAATAAAGGAGAACCAAATGGGAATCGAAGAAAACGAAGAAATGGACGAATTTGATACAGTGACACTTGAGATGGAAGACGGCAGCGAAGTAGAATTCGCGATCCTGGATGAATTCGATATGGACACTGAGAAATTCGTGCTGCTCAGTGAAATTGAAGGTGACAGCATCAGCAGCGACCCGGAGCGTATGCTGTTTATGAAGGCAATCTCCGATGAATCCTGTGAAGAAGACGAAGTCATTCTGAACGTCATCGAAGATCCAGAACAGTACAATGCAGTTGTTGAGTTTTATGCTGAGCTGGATTAAATAAAGCGATTAATAAAGAAATAATTTGATGATAGAAATATCCTGACAGGACAGGCTTTGCGCTTGAATGTCAGGATATTTTTGTTTGGGGAACATAGTAAGGAACGTTTTAAATTCAGATATGCTACAAATAGGGAGGCGTAGTGTGCTACACATGGATGATTGCTGGAAGTGGATGAAAATGGTAAAATAGGATTATGTGAATATTGAAAATAATATATTTAACCGGGTAGCCGGGGGACGTTGCTCTCATCTGATCTGAGCCTTACAGAAAGGGTGATTATTATGAGTACATACGAAGAATTGCAAATCATACTTACTACTGCATTGCTAATCGTTGCGATTTTGACATATACACATAAGAAATAGCCGTCCTACACTCTGGTAAAGTAAAAACGGCTATTCTTATGAAATAGTTAAAATATTTCGCCGGGTCGGGTGATGGCGTTCACCTTCCGGCTGCCTTGTTAAGTATATTATAAATTGGTTTCTGAGATTTGTCAATTGATTATACAGAATGTGTTACAGGGTGAAAGGCATAGAAAAAACACCCCATTAACTTTGGCGAGCGAAAAGGTGGTATTACTAATCGCTGCGATTTTGACCTATACACATAAGGTATAGTGTGTGCTGCATATGGATGGTTGATGGAATAAAAAGAAGATAATAACAGTGGCTTAATCGTTATCATATGGATATCGAAAGCCACTTTTTTGATGCTGATATTTAAAGAAAGGTGGTCAATCTTTCGCAGATTAAAATAATCTGCGAAAACTTTCAATGCCTTTTTGTGATACTTTTGTGAAAAAAACACTATCTTTATAATAGTCGCAAGGCAATATTTTGTCAAGAAATGTAGATTTTTTTGTGTAGAATGCTACAATTTATCCATAAAAAGCTGGCATTTTAGAATATATTTATGCTTTTAGTGGTCAAGAAAGTGGTCAGCTTTGGAGGGAGGATTAACAATTGTCAAGACGAGGAGAAAACATTCGAAAACGGAGCGACGGGAGATGGGAAGGCAGATATTTGATCTATTCAGCGGATGGGTATAAAAAGTACCGATCGGTTTACAGCCACACTTACAAAGGTGTCAAACAAAAGCTGATGCAATTCAAAGCGGATGCTGTTGTTTTTCAGGAGAGCCACTCTGAGGCCGATGCAGATAGGCAATCGATGACGATCGATGATTTGTCGCAGCAATGGCTGTCTTATGTGATGAATAACCGTAAATACTCTACCTACCGCAAATATTCCGGCATTTATGAAAAGTATATCAAAGAAGCTTTTGGGAATATCATGACTGAAGAGATTCGTCCGGATACGATTGCGTCTGTTTTGCCGAAAGATCTGTCATCAAGCCTCTATCAGAGCATTTACTGTGTATTTAACCGCATTTTGAATTATGGCAGCCAATATTGCGGAACGGTTAAAATACGTTTGGTGCCGATTATAAGCAGAAGTGGGCCAAAACCGGTAGGTACACTCAATATATATGAGCAGCAAAAACTGGTGGATTATCTGTTAAAGGATATTGATTTATATAAAACCGGCATTCTTATTTGCCTTTTTATGGGTCTGCGGCTTGGGGAGATCTGTGCTTTAAAATGGGAAGATATTGATTTGCAGACCAGGATAGTGCATATTAGAAGAACTGTACAGCGACTGGACTGTACAAATGAAGAGAGTACCAGCAAAACCATTCTGTTCGAAGGACCGCCCAAGACTGTCCATTCTATGCGGGAAATACCTATTCCGGAATTCCTGTACAATATAATTCTTTCTTATAATAATAGTCCCTGCAAAGGGATTTATTTTTTAAACAAAATCGCACCGATGGATCCGCGAACTTATCAATACAAATTTCAATCTATTCTCAAAAAAGCCGGCATTGAATCCACACACTTTCATGCACTGCGGCATACATTTGCAACAAACTGCATCAACAACGGTGCCGATGCCAAAAGTGTCAGCGAAATTCTCGGGCATGCCAATGTCAATATTACTTTAAATCGGTATGTACATCCGGATATGGATACCAAGCGAAATATTCTGAATTCTATCTATTCTAAACATTCTGAATCCACTGAACCTCAGATTTTAAGGGGTCAGATATAGGGTCACTTTTCAAAAAATCCCTGAATATAAGCCTAAACAGCCGCCGATTTCGCAGATTATTTTAATCTGCGAAAGAAATTTTCTTTCACAGATTATGATATGGAGGCGACTGAATGAGTATACATCTTTATCCGCACAACGAAGATGCATATAGAGCCGTTGAAGCTATGCTGGATGAAAAAGGAATGGCAGCCGTCATTCATCCTACCGGCAGCGGCAAGTCCATGATCGCTTTCAAGTTGGCAGAGCAGCATGCGGATTGTCAGTTTTTGTGGCTTTCGCCAAGTGAATATATTTATAAGACCCAGCTGGAGAATACCGGCGAGGCCTTTGAAAACATCACTTATATGTCCTACAGCAGGCTGATGAAGAATGAAGACTGCATCGGAACCCTGAATCCGGATTATATCGTGCTGGATGAGTTTCACCGATGCGGTGCCGCAGAGTGGGGACGCAGTGTGAGAAAACTGCTGGATGCATATCCGACTGCCAAGCGGCTGGGATTATCGGCTACGAATATCCGATATCTGGACAATCAGCGCAACATGGCAGTTGAAATCTTTGAGGGCAATATTGCGTCAGAGATGACGTTGGGAGAAGCCATTGTTCGGGGAATCCTGCCGGAGCCAAAGTATGTGATTGCGATGTATTCCTATAAGAAAGAACTGGATCAGCTGAAGAAGCGGATACAGAATCTTTCCAATAAGGGACTGGTGGAAGAAAACAAGAAACTTTTGGAGCAGCTGCGGCGGGCTCTGGAGCATGCCGATGGTCTGGAAGAGGTCTTTGCCAGACATATGACGAAGAAAAAGGGCAAGTACATCCTTTTTTGTGCCAGTAAAGAGCATATGGATGAGATGAAGGACCAGGCGGGCAAGTGGTTTCACAAGGTAGATAAAGCACCCCATGTGTATACAGCCTTTTACAACAATGCAGCCACAAGCAAAGAGTTTGCGGCATTCAAGGCCGATGACAGCGAACATCTGAAGCTTTTGTACTGTATCGACATGCTCAATGAGGGCATTCATGTGGAGGATGTGGATGGCGTCATCCTGCTTCGGCCTACCGTCTCACCGATTATTTACATGCAGCAGATTGGCCGGGCTCTGTCAGCCGGCGGGGATGAGACGCCGGTGATTTTTGATCTGGTGAATAATTTTGACAGCTTATACTGCGTGGACTGCCTGCGAAAAGAAATGCAGGAAGCTTTTGTCATGTTTCCGGAGAGCTACAGCCGGAATGAACATTTCAGTGATCGTTTCAGAATTATTGATGAGACAAAGGACAGCCGGAAGCTTTTCCAGAAGCTGCAGGACAATCTGAATTCTGCCTGGGAAGTATACTATATGGCGGCCAAACAGTGGTATGAAGCCACAGGCAATCTGAAGGTGCCTAAGGGCTATGTAACGCCGTCCGGGCTGACCCTGGGCAGCTGGATCCAGACACAGAGAAAGGTTCACGGAGGCAAAACTGTCGGAAGCTTATCTCCGGAGAGAATCCGGCTTCTTGAAAAGATCGGTATGATCTGGACAGTCAGTGATTACAAGTGGGATGAGGCCATAAGTGAGCTTCAGAAATACCATGACCGATACGGCAATCTGGATGTGAAAGCCCGGTATGTCACAGAGGATGGCTGGGCATTGGGCAAATGGGTCAGCAATCTCCGCATCAAAGTCAAAAAATACGGCATTGAGCAGACATTGACGGAGCAGCAGCAGTCCCAGCTGGAAGCATTGGGGATGATCTGGGACAGACACAGAGACAACCGGGAGCGTTACTTTGAAGCGGCGGAAAAATATTATCAGGAAAAGGGTAATCTGGATGTGCCGGTAAAATATATAACCGAAGACGGAATCCCTCTGGGCAAATGGTTGTCCAATCTCAGACACCAGCTGGCAGAGAACAGCCGGCAGAGTGCCCTGAGCGATGAACAGCGGGAAAGACTCAGAGCCATCGGTCTTCAGGAGGAGACAAAGCCTGAACAGCAGTGGAACAGAAAATATCGCCTGGCCAAAGCCTATTACGAAGAATATGGTAACCTGAACGTGCCTGCCGCCTATGTGGTGGATGGGGTCAGACTCGGCCGGTGGATTGCCAATATCAGAGCCAAACGCAAGCATCCGGAATCCAGCGGGATGATACTGAATGCTGTGCGGATCAGGCAGATGGACGAAATCGGAATGAACTGGAAATAGGGAGAATGACCAGACGAAACGGGACGGAAAAACAAGAGGGAGTTAAGAAATCATGTATAGAAAAGATTCTAGCGAATGGATCAAGCACATGGATTTTATCATATTGGATTTGATCTGTCTGCAAATAGCCTTTGTTCTGGCCTATGCCCTCAGGGGCAGCGGCTTTAATCCATATCAGACGATCATCTACAGGAACATGGCACTTTTTATTGAAGTGGCCGATATGGTGCTGATGGTTGTCATGGGAACCTTGAAAAATGTTCTGAAAAGGGGATATTACAAAAATTTTGTAGTCACCCTGCAGCACGGCATTGTGCTTGGGGGCATTTCAATGCTGTATCTGTTTATGCTGCAGCAGGGGCAGCTGTATTCCAGATTAGTATTTATTCTGACATTTGTCATTTACATCGTGCTCACTTATCTGGTGAGGGAGCTCTGGAAAAAAAGTCTTCGCAAGAAGATGGAGGAAGGCGGCACCCGGTCATTGCTCCTTGTTGTAACAGAAGATGTGGCCAAAGCCGTGGTGGAGAGCATGAAGGAAAACAACTATGCCAGGTACAAGATTGCAGGCATGGTTGTCATCGACAAAGATATGACCGGACAGTGGATTGATGACGTTATCGTTGTTGCCGATATGGAAAAGGCAGCAGAATTCGTCTGTACAGCATGGATTGATGAAGTCCTGATCGTCACATCCGGCGCCGTACCTTATCCAAAGGAACTCATTGAACAGTTCACAGAAACCGGCGTCACCGTGCATCTGAAGCTTGCGAAAGTACAGAACGTACCGGGACAGAAGCAGTTTGTAGAAAAAATCGGGCCGTACACCGTCCTGACAACCAGCATCAACTGTGCCTCATCAAGAGCATTGATGCTGAAACGGCTCATGGACATCGCCGGCGGTCTGGTGGGCTGCCTGATCACAGGCATCTTGTTCATCTTCGTGGCACCGGCCATCTACATCAGTTCACCGGGACCGATCTTCTTCGCCCAGGAACGCGTAGGCAAAAACGGCAGAAAATTCAAGATGTACAAATTCCGCAGCATGTACGTGGATGCAGAAGCCCGCAAAGCCGAGCTGATGAAAGACAACAAACTGGCTGACGGCAAAATGTTCAAAATGGACTTCGATCCCCGTGTCATCGGCAACAAAATCCTGCCGGACGGTACCCACAAAACCGGTATCGGCGACTTCATTCGAAGAACAAGCATCGATGAATTCCCACAATTTTTTAACGTATTAAAAGGGGACATGTCCATCGTCGGCACACGCCCGCCGCTCATCTCAGAAACCAACCTGTATGAACTGCACCACCGCGCCCGACTGGCCATCAAACCAGGCATCACCGGCATGTGGCAGGTCAGCGGACGCAGCGACATCACCGACTTCGAAGAAGTCGTGAGACTGGACAAAGAATACATCGAAAACTGGAACATCGGGCTGGACATCAAGATACTGTTCAAGACAGTGTTGGTAGTGCTGAAGAAAGATGGATCTATGTAAGAGGGAGAAAAAGACTATGAAGAATTATAAAATTGCTGTAGCTGGAACAGGTTATGTTGGGCTGTCAATTGCCGTCCTGCTGAGTCAGCATCATCAGGTGACAGCTGTGGATATCATTCCGGAGAAAGTAGAGTTGATCAATAACCGCAAGTCTCCTATTCAAGATGACTATATCGAAAAATATCTGGCTGAAAAAGAACTGAATCTGACCGCAACACTGGATGCAAAGGCTGCATACTCTGATGCGGACTTTGTTGAGATTGCGGCACCGACAAATTGTCTACATCAAACTTTCAGTGGCAGCATGCTGGTCTGCGGTGGAGTATAAAACTCATTCAAAATCCCCCTACTGCGAGCCTGTTTTATCCCAGAGTAAGGTGCGGACATGAAACCTTCATTTTTCCGAAGAATTAGAGGTAGTAAGGGGTAGATGATTGTTCATGTTGCGACAAGGAAGCAGTATGAACTTGTCCAGATTTAACAAAGCGAGTTGGATGACTCGCTATGACAATAAGGGTCAGCACTTTGAAAAATGGGTAAGTAGTCCATCGAGTTATGACAATAAGACCTGGTACTTTGTTGGTGAGGCGCTCGCAAGGTGTCTAACTCAAAGATTCAGTGGTGGTCTTAATAAGCCACATTTAATAAGGAAAAGTCATCCAAAAGGGTGTGTACATAGATAAGGGGATTAACAAAAAACGGAGGAGTACAAATGAGTACAGTAAATTTGGAAAATAAGACGATTTTAGTCACAGGTGCAGCTGGTTTTATCGGCTCAAATCTGGTGAAAAGAATATATGAGGAAATTCCTTCTGCTACGGTAGTTGGTATTGATAACATGAATGCTTACTACGATGTAGCACTGAAAGAGTTTCGTCTCAATGAGCTGGTCAAGTATCCCACATTCACTTTTGTAAAAGGCAACATTGCTGATAAGGCGTTGATTGCAGACCTGTTTGAAAAGTATAAACCGGCTGTAGTGGTGAACCTTGCAGCACAGGCTGGTGTGCGCTATTCCATCACCAACCCGGATGCTTATGTGGAATCCAACTTGGTCGGCTTTTTTAATATTCTGGAAGCCTGCCGTCATTCTTATGATAACGGACAGACAGGAGTGGAGCATCTGGTATATGCTTCTTCTTCCAGTGTTTACGGCTCCAACAAAAAAGTGCCGTATAGCACGGAGGATAAAGTAGATAACCCTGTTTCCCTTTATGCGGCAACTAAGAAATCTAATGAACTGATGGCTCATGCTTATTCCAAGTTGTACAACATCCCGTCCACCGGTCTGAGATTCTTTACGGTCTATGGCCCTGCAGGTCGTCCGGATATGGCTTACTTTGGTTTCACGAACAAGCTGGTAAAGGGAGAAACAATCAAAATCTTCAACTATGGCAACTGCAAGCGTGACTTTACTTATGTGGACGACATTGTTGAGGGCGTTGTCCGTGTGATGAAGAAAGCACCGGACAAAAAGAATGGTGAAGATGGTCTGCCGATTCCGCCGTATGCAGTTTATAACATCGGAAATCAGAACCCGGAAAATCTGCTGGACTTCGTACAGATCCTTTCCGAAGAACTGGTTCGTGCAAAGGTACTGCCGGAAGATTACGATTTTGAGGCACATAAGGAACTGGTTCCGATGCAGCCGGGTGATGTGCCGGTGACTTATGCAGACACCAGTGCGCTGGAGCGTGATTTTGGCTATAAGCCAAGTACAAGCCTGCGGACAGGTCTGCGAAATTTTGCTGAGTGGTACGCAAAATTTTATAAGTAAAACAAGAGAATAGGAAAATAAATCAATGAAGTGTGTTGAGGTTTATAAGGAATTATACCATCAGGAGCCATTTGGTGTGGCGTTTTGTCCATACCGTATCAGTCCGCTGGGAGCACATATCGACCATCAGTATGGAAAAATTAATGGACTGGCAATCAATAAGGGTATCCACATGGCCTATCACCCAAAACAGAACGGCGTTGTGGAACTGCAGTCGTTGAACTTCCCGAAACGTGCTCAGTTTTTTGTGAGTGCGGTGCCAGAAGAAAAGCAGGGCGATTGGGCTGACCATCTGCGTGGCGCTGCAAAGATGCTTGGAGAAAAGTACCGCCTGAAGATTGGTCTGTCTGGCATCATTGAGGGAAGTCTGCCGATTGGTGGTTTGTCCTCATCGGCATCGGTTATTATTTGTTTCTTGTCTGCATTGTGTAAGGTCAACGGTATCCATTTGGAACCGATGGAAATGATTCTTACAGCAAAGGCAGCAGAAAATCAGTATGTCGGTGTTTCCTGCGGCAAGCTTGACCAGAGCTGCGAAGTGCTTTCTAAGAAAAATCACCTGCTCTACTTCGACACGAAAGATGATAGCTACGAACTGATCCCTACTAGCGAGAAGATTAAGCCTTACAAGGTGGCGATTTTCTTCTCTGGTCTGGAGCGATCCTTGATAAATTCTAAATACAACCTACGGCAGGACGAGTGCAAAGCAGCAGCTTATGCGTTGATGGGCTATGCAGGGATGGATTATGACACCTTTGCAAACACCCGGCTGCGTGATGTGCCACGAGGAAAATGAACTGAAAAAGCAGCAGAAAGCGGCGATTATCACACTGGATAGTAATGACCTAATTACTAGTTATGAGGAAAAGCCGAGAGAGCCAAAAGGTAATTTGGCGGTTCCGCCGTTTTACTGCTACCGTGCCTGTGATGTAAAGCGTATTCAAGAGGCACTGGACAATGGATGTGGCTATGATGCACCGGGCAGTTTTGCGGCTTGGTTGAGCAAGAAGACTCCGATGCACGCCTACCTCATGCAGGGAAAACGCTATGACATTGGGGATATTAATAGCTACGAATATGTAAAAACGTGTTCTCAAAATAAGAGAATATTAGGGGATATAAGGAACAAATGTTTGGGAAAGATGAGGAGTATGCATTATGAAAAAATTTGAAGATTTAAAAATTGCTGTGGCAGGAACTGGATACGTTGGTTTATCGATTGCTACATTGCTGAGTCAGCACCACAAAGTTATGGCGGTAGATATCGTTCCTGAGAAAGTGGAACTGATTAACAATAAAAAATCGCCAATTCAGGACGAATATATCGAAAAGTATCTGGCAGAGAAAGAACTAAATTTAACGGCAACCTTGGATGCCAAGGAAGCATACAGTGATGCTGATTTTGTGGTTATTGCTGCACCTACAAACTACGATAGCAAGAAAAACTTTTTCGACACCAGTGCGGTTGAAGCGGTTATCAAGCTGGTAATTGAATATAATCCGGAAGCAATTATGGTAATCAAGTCCACGATTCCGGTTGGCTATACTGCAAGTGTTCGTGAGAAGTTCCACTGCGATAATATCATCTTTAGCCCGGAATTTCTGCGAGAGAGCAAGGCTCTGTATGACAACTTGTATCCGAGCCGCATTATTGTTGGTACTGATGTGGATAATGCCCGTCTGGTAAAGGCGGCGCATACCTTTGCAGAACTCCTGCAGGAGGGAGCTATCAAGGAGAATATTGACACTCTGTTTATGGGCTTTACCGAGGCTGAAGCTGTCAAGCTGTTTGCCAATACTTATCTGGCACTGCGTGTTAGTTATTTCAATGAACTCGATACCTATGCTGAAATGAAAGGTCTGAACACTCAGCAGATTATTAACGGTGTCTGCCTTGATCCCCGTATCGGCGGCCACTATAACAATCCGTCCTTTGGCTACGGCGGCTACTGTCTGCCGAAAGACACCAAGCAGCTGCTGGCTAATTATGCAGATGTGCCGGAAAACTTGATTGAAGCAATCGTCGAGAGCAATAGAACCCGTAAGGATTTTATCGCTGACCGCGTGCTGGAAATCGCCGGTGCTTATGAAGCAAATGATAGCTGGGATGAGAGCAAAGAAAAAGAAGTCGTTGTTGGTGTGTATCGTCTGACAATGAAGAGCAACAGTGATAATTTCCGCCAGAGTTCGATTCAGGGTGTTATGAAACGCATCAAGGCTAAGGGCGCAACAGTAATTGTATATGAACCAACACTAAAGAATGGAGAAAAATTCTTCGGCAGTTTGGTAGTGAACGATTTGGACGAGTTCAAGAAAAAGAGTCAGGCTATCATCGCAAACCGTTATGACAAGAGTCTGGATGATGTGAAGGATAAGGTTTATACACGCGATATTTTCCAGCGTGACTAAAAAAGAAAAACAGAGGGAGATGCAGGATGGCAAAAAAGAAACTGCTGATTTATGCACATTACTACATACCTGATACTGCATCCACAGGCCAGATTCTCCGTGAACTCGCAGAAGGCATGTTGGATAAGTTTGATATTACGGTAATTTGTGTGGTTCCCAGCTACTTAGGAACCATTGAAGATAAATATAAGATACAGAAATATTACGAGGAAGAAATCAACGGCGTGAAGGTACTGCGAATCCGTGTACCAGAGTTCAGCAAGACAAATAAGAAAAGCCGTGTGAAGAATATTGTCTCCTATTTCTTTGGAGCAATGGGTGCGACCTTCAAGGTTGGTAAGATGGACTATGTGTTCTCCATTTCCCAGCCTCCGATTCTCGGCGGTTTGCTGGGTGTTTGGGGCAAATGGGTGAAACACGCCAAGTACATCTATAATATTCAGGACTTTAACCCAGAGCAGGTGCTGGCTGTTGGCTATACTAAGAGCAAACTGGTGACAGATGCCATGATGTGGTTTGACAAGTTCAGCTGCAAGCGCAGCGACCTTGTGATCACAGTCGGCCGCGATCTGGTGGAAACAGTCGAGAACCGATTCAAAGGCAAGAAGGTTCCCAAGACCGTTATGATTAACAATTGGATTGATGAAAACGAAATCTATCCGTTAGATGCGAGTAATGAGAAAGTTCTGGTCTTCAAGAAAAAGTATGGTCTGGATGACAAGTTTGTCATCATGTACTCTGGCAACATTGGTTTGTACTACGATCTTGAGAATCTGATTAAGGTTGTGGAGAGAATCAAGCCGGACACTAAAACTGCAGATGGTCGAGAGGTCGTATTCGCATTTGTTGGTGCTGGTTCAGTGCTGGACAAGCTGGTGTTGTATGTAAAACAGCATCACATGGACAATGTGACGTTCATTCCGTATCAGGATAAGGCTGACCTGATTTACAGCCTGAATGCAGGGGATGTTCACTGGTGCGTGAATGCAAAAGGCATCAAAGGTGTAAGCTGCCCGTCTAATGTCTACCTCAAACTTTCAGTGGCGGCATGATGGTCTACGGTGGCGTATAAAACGCATGCAAAATACCCCTACTGCGAGCCTGTTTTATTGCAGAGCAAGGTAGTGACATGATACCTTCATTTTTCCGAAGAATTAGAGGTGGAGGTTGAAAGTGTTGAAAAGCCCAAAATCTATTTTTCTGGAAAAGTTTATTGCAGAGAAAAGACGGACATGATATTTGCATTTTTCTGGAGAATTAGAGGTAGAGGGTGCTAGATGATTGTCATGTTGCAACAAGAGGAAGATATGAACTTGTACAGTTTTAACAAAGTGAGTTGGTGTACGGGTTATGACAATAAGGGTCAGCACTTTGAAAAATGGAGAAGTGCGACAGCGAGTTATGACAATAAGACCTAACACTTTGTTGGTGAGTTGGTATGAAGGTGTCTACTATAAAGTTTCAGTGGTGGTCTTTTGAAACCATAAATTAACGGAAAAACATGAACAAAAACACGCTGGATGGTTCCGGCTGGTAAAAATGATAAACACAGTTGTGTGAGAAACATGATGAACACACTGTTTTAAATAGATTAATCGGCTCGATATGAGCCTTACCATATAAGTAGAAAAAGAGGAAAAGGTGCGAGAAATGGAGTATAAGAGAAAGGTTGATAAAAGACTCATTCCAACTTGTAATATTATGGGAGTTAATATTGCGGCGATTAACATGGAGTGGTTGGTAGACTATCTCGAAAAAAATATTTCGGAAATAAAAGGAGACTATATATGTGTCTCAAATGTACATACAACCGTAACCAGCTATGAAGATGCGGCTTACTGTGCAATTCAAAATGGTGGGTTAATGGCAATTCCAGATGGCGGTCCTCTTTCTACTGTTGGTCAGAAACGCGGTCATAAGAATATGGAGCGCACAACAGGCCCAAGTTTAATGGGAGAGATTTTTGAGATCTCTGCAAAGAAAGGGTATCGCCATTATTTTTATGGTAGCAAAGAAGAAACACTGGAGTTGCTGTATCAAAAACTTACAAGCAATTATCCGGGAATTCAAATTGCTGGAATGTATAGTCCACCTTTTAGACCTCTGACGGAAGAGGAAGATAGAGCAATCATAGAGAGAATCAACGAAACCAAGCCGGACTTTGTATGGGTCGGACTTGGAGCGCCCAAACAGGAAAAGTGGATGGCAGCACATCAGGGAAAAATCGATGGACTGATGCTTGGTGTTGGAGCGGGATTTGATTATTATGCAGAAAATATTAAGCGTGCTCCAATGTGGATGCAGAAACATAATCTGGAGTGGGTATATCGTTTAGTGCAAGATCCGAAAAGATTGTTTAAGAGATATTGGAGCACTAATACGAAGTTTATTTGGAATGCAATGATAAGGAGAAAGTGAGGTAATGACTGTGGACAATGCAAAAAAACAGAATATTTTGATTGTACATAATTATTACCAGATTCCAGGCGGGGAAGATACAGTTGTTGCAAATGAAAAGAAAATGCTTGAGAATCATGGCCATAAGGTGATCCTGTATAGCCGTAATAATGCAGAATTGAAGCAAATGTCAAAGCCTCAGAAAGCTTTTCTCCCAATTACAACACTGTTTAATCCGAGGACATACCGAGATATCAAGAAGTTAATAAGAGATGAGAAGATAGAAATCGTTCATGTTCATAACACACTTAATTTGGTGAGTCCAGCGGTCTATTATGCGGCGAGACGCATGAAAGTTCCAGTCGTTCAGACGATACATAATTTTCGGCTACTCTGTCCCGGTGCGACTTTTTATAGAGATGGGCATATTTGTGAAGATTGCGTAGAGTATGGTTTGAAATGTGCAGTAAAACACAGTTGCTATCGAGGAAGCAAAATTCAGACGTTGGCATGTGTACTTAGTACTGCATTCCATCGAATGACAGGGATTTACGGAAAAATCAATTATATTTGCTTGACTGATTTTAATAAGCAAAAATTATTGGAATTAAAGCAAATTAAACCGGAAAGGGTATTTGTAAAGCCTAATTTTGTTGAATGCAAAAATGAATATGTTCCAGAAAAGGATAGAAAAGATCAATTTGTTTTTGCAGGAAGACTAGATAAGCTAAAAGGAATTGACTTACTTTTTGAAGCCTGGAAACGTATGGGAGAAGAAGCTCCAAAGTTAATTGTTTGTGGTACCGGTCCAATGGAAGATTGGTGTAAGTCGTTCACTAGAGAAAACGATGTGAACATTGAAATGCGTGGATTTGTGCCAAATAATGAGGCTCTAAAGATAATAGCAAACAGCAAAGCACTTGTATTGCCTACTCAGTGGTATGAAGGATTTCCGATGAGCATTGTGGAAGCGTTTAGTGTTGGAACACCTGTCATTTGTTCTGATCTTGGAAATGCTGGAAGTGTTGTTGAAGAGGGAATAACAGGTTATAAATTTCAATTTGACTCTATAGAAGATATGATTACTTGCGTAATGAAATGCAATAGTATATGTGAAAGTACAGCATCTAAATATTATGAAAAATACACAGAAAAAAGAAACTATGCAATGCTTATTGATGTCTATGAAAGCCTAAAGAATGAAATATGAGGAGAAATATAATATGAAATTGTCAATTGTTACTGTTTGCTATAATGCTGAACAGTGTATAGATAGAACTATAAAATCAGTTTTAAATCAGACATGTCCAGTATATGAATACATTATTATTGATGGAGGGTCAAAAGACAAAACGTACAATCGAGTTTGTAGTTACGAGAAATCTTTTGCAGAAAAGGGAATACTATTTAAGCACATTTCAGAAAGAGACAAAGGGATTAGTGATGCGTTTAATAAAGGAATAAAAATGGCATCTGGAACATTAATTGGGTTGATTAATGCAGATGATGAATTGCTTCCGGAAACATCGGAGATATTGAAAAATGAATGTAAAAAAATAGATGTGGATATATACTATGGGAATTGCTATTGGGTTGATAGCGAAAGAAATTTAGAGTATGTGTCTAAACCTAAACATGATTTAAGTAAACTGTTGTATAACATGGTTTTGATTCATCCATCTACATTTGTAAAGAAAAAAGCTTATGAGGAATGTGGTTTGTTTGATGTGACTTATAAATACTGCATGGATAAAGAATTACTTTATAGAATGTATAAAGCAGGGAAAAAGTTTGATTATATTGACCAATGTTTGACAAAATTTAAAGCAGGAGGAGTGAGTGATACACATTCTAAGGCTGTATTTAAAGAAGGAAGCAGAATGGCGTTATCTTATGGAGAACCCCAAATAAAAGTAAAAAGTATAGAGATTATAAAAACAGTTAGAAATCAAATGGTCAATATGATTAAGGGAACGAGAGTGTATCGAGTTTTGAAAGGAATATGATTTAATAATATGGGACTAAAGAGAACAATTATAGCAATTAAATGGTTTCCAAGTCATGTCATCAATCTTTTGACGCTGAGATTGAGAAAAATTAATTGTGGAAAAGGGCTATCTACACATGGGACATTATTTGTTAGAGGAACAGGTACAATCACTATAGGCGAAAATGTATCAATCACTTCTTGCAGAGAAACTAATCCAATTGGTGGTGACGTAAAAACTATTCTATTTGCAAAAAATAATGCAACTATAACAATTGGGGATAATACCGGAATATCAAATAGTGCTCTTGTTGCGATAGATTCGATTGCAATAGGAAATAATGTTTTGATAGGAGGAAATTGCAAAATCTATGATAATGATTTTCATTCTTTGGATTTTAATGAGAGAATGGGAACTGTAGATTTAGGAGTAAAACATGCCCCCGTTGTAATAAAAGATGGTGCATTCATCGGTGCTCACACCATAGTTCTTAAAGGAGTTACAATTGGTGAAAGAAGCATTGTGGGAGCGGGATCTGTTGTTGCTAGATCTATTCCAGATTATGAAATATGGGCGGGGAATCCTGCTAAATTTATAAAAAAGGTTGAGTAGAATATGAGTGCAATTCGAGAAAGTATTGAAAGTACTATAAAAAAAATAAAATTAAAAAAAAGAAAATGTAGGTTTGCACGATGCTCAAAAGTATCTTTTGACTGCAAATTTGAAGGAAATAATTTTATAGACAGATATGCAAAAATAGTATCATCGAGTTTGGGATATGCAACTTATGTTGGACATAATAGCAGCATAGAAGGTTGCAATGTAGGAAGATATACGTGTATTGGGCCAAATGTGCGAATTATTCACGGAAATCATCCGGTTCATGAATTTGTATCGATACATCCGGCTTTTTTTTCTTTGCAGAAACAAGCTGGTTTTACATATGTGGAAAAACAAAAATACTGTGAAGAATCTTATGTTAATCCAGATAATCAGTATTATGTGAAGATTGAAAATGATGTTTGGATTTGTGATGGTGCCTCAATTCTCGCTGGTGTGACAATTGGAAATGGAGCAGTTGTTGCCGCGAATGCTTTAGTTACGAAAGATGTACCTCCATATGCGATTGTAGCAGGTGTTCCGGCAAAAATAATTGGAAAAAGGTTTGAAGAAGACCAAATTAATTATTTACTGTCAATCAAATGGTGGGAGAGAGATAAGAAATGGTTAAAAAATAACTGTGATTTATTTGCAGATATTTCTACAATGATGAAGGAGTTAAAAAATGAGTAAGAAAGCGATACAAAAATATCTGTTATATGGTGAACTGGTTTGCGTATTGCTTATGTCTTGCTTTTTTGCATATAGAATTTTAACATTTTCAAGTAGCGAACCTATGGGATACTTATTAGCGAGACTTATTTGCTTTGTATTTGCGCTATTAATTATTCTTCAAAATATCAAGAGTAAGGTAACAATATGGGGCCCTACATTTTTAGCAGTATCTTATGTGCTGATAGTGACATTTAATATTCTTATTGTTACCAAAACTTCTATAAATGATTTTACAGATGCAGCTTTATGGCCTCTTCTATTTCTTACTGCTTATGAGGTGACGGCTCAAAATTGTATTTCAGAGGTGTCTCTTTTTAGAATTCTAAAGATAACAAAAATTGTATGTTTGGGATATTCATTTGTTTTGGTCATTGAACATATTTTGGGGATAATTCCAGGAACGAGTGAAATGTTTCCAACATATGTGCTTTTAGCACTGGTTCCATTTTCATTATATGAAATGGATATGGAGCATGGCATCAAGTTTAATGTATTTTATTTAATATGCACATTCCTTATCATGCTAATGACAAGTAAGCGGAGTTGTATCCTTGTTTTAGCTGTCGGAATAATGGGGTATTTTCTTATAAAAGCTAAAGTTCAAGGAAGAAATGTTAAAGCTATAGTTAATAGAATGGCAAAATATATTCTTTCAATTCTTGTGATTTTTTTGGCAATGTATTTTGTGACAAAGTTAATGAAATTGGATATAGTTGAAAGACTAAATGAAATGTTAAACGGTGATACAAATGGGCGCAGTGCAATTTGGGAAAATGTCTTGGGGGCATTTAATGCATCGACATTGAGCGAAAAATTGATAGGACATGGTTATCATGCGTTTAGATTTTATAAATACAGTGGCTATATGTATATTTTAAATGGAAATCTAGCACATAATGATTATCTTAATACTCTATATGATTATGGAATTATTGGTATAGCTGTTTATGCATCTTTTTTACTTAGTATGATAAAAGAATTGTTGCTTCTAATAAAAAAGAAAAGCGAAATAGCACCAGCATTTACTTTTTCAATTGTACTATTAGGATTTTTGACTTTTGTTAGCTATTTTGGAATCGAATCAAGAATTATTAATTATGTTGCAATTTTTTGGGGATATACACTTGCAATAAAACGTTTTGACATAAAAAATTAATATCCGGGAAGTGAGGAAGTGGATTTATGGAAGGGATTTCAATAATAATTCCTAACTATAATAAAGAGAAATATATAGAAAAATGCGTAAATAGCGTGCTAGAGCAAAGCTATATGCCAAAAGAAATAATAATAGTAGATGATTGTTCAACGGACAATTCAAGAAGAATTATTGAAAAATTGGCAAAGGAAAATGAAACTATAAAGCTCATATACCCAAAAACAAATGGTGGAGTTTCAAAGGCAAGAAATATAGGACTACAGAACGCAAGTTATGATTATGTGACATTCATTGACTCAGATGATTTTTATATCAATGTGGATAAATTAAAAAATGAAATGAAACAGCTTGAATTATTGGAGGAAAAAGGTTATCAGGGACTTGCTTATTCTACTACTGTTCTGGTAGATGAGGATGGAAAGGTAATTCCGTGTAGAGCTAACAGAAGACGGAGAAAAAATGAGTTTATGAAAGGAAATAGAGTATTAAAAACACTTATTTCTTTATCTAAACAAAAAAGAGTACCTAGAGATTATTGTATTAGAAAAGAAACCGTTCTTAAAGTTGGAGCTTATAATTATCCTCGCAATTTTTATGAAGATTTGGATTTGTTGATGAGATTAGCAAGAGTAGGAGTCTTTTTTCAGCCGACATATGAAACGGGGACCGCTTATCGACAACTACACAATGGCCTTTCGGGGAAAAAAGCTACTGATCATAGTAAGGAGATTAGAATTATTTGTGATCATTATATGAAAGATTTGAAATTGATTGATAGGGCTATAGCAATTTTTGAACGGGATAAAACTGAGTTGAAGAAAAAAATAGTTGACATTATAAGGGAAATCGCATGAAGAATCGGAGAAATAAATGAAAACTAATTTAAAAAAAATAAGCCAATTATATACCAATATGACATTGCCAGTAAAGGCGTCTATGTGGTATTTAGCATGTAGTGTGCTACAAAAGGCCATAGGCTTTTTAACTACTCCAATTTTTACGAGAGTTATGGGAACAAGCGATTTTGGAGTTGTTTCAATGTACAATTCATGGGAGGCCATTCTTACTGTCCTTTGCACACTTTATTTATATAATGGCGTATATAATAACGCCATGATTGAGTACAAGAGTGATAAAGACGGATTTACATCTTCTATGCAGACATTAACTACAATACTTTCTTTGATTGTATTTAGTGTATTATTTGTATTCTATAGACAATTGGCAGATGTAATTGGCTTGTCAAAACCAATTATGTTTTTGATGATGATAGACATTATTTTTTCAGCAGGTATGTCATTTTGGTCAATAAGAAATAGATATGAATATAAATATAAGAGTGTAGCTGTTTTTACAATATTGTCTTCGCTGTTAATGCCAGTTTTAAGTGTAATACTCGTATTAAATTCAACGGAACATAAGGCAGAAGCAAGAATCATAGGTACAGTTGTTACGCATGTTATTGTATATGACATTGTTTACTTTTTGAATTTAACCAGAGGAAAGAAAGCCGTTGATTTAAAATACTGGAAATATGGTATAGAGTTTAATCTACCTTTAATACCGCATTATTTATCTAGCACAATAATGACACAATCAGATCGAGTTCTTATTAATACTCTTTGCGGATCTTCAGCAGCTGGAATCTATAGTATATCCACAAATGTAACAAGCATTATGAATATAGTAACAGTAAGTATCAACCAAGCAGTGACCCCATGGATTTATGAGATGCTGGAAGCAAAAAAAATGAGGGAAATTGGGAAGAATGTCTACAAGATAGTTTCATTAGTAGGAGTAGGATTTGTATTAACATCATTTATTGTCCCAGAAGTTATTGGCGTTTTGGCACCTTCTGAATACAAATCAGCAATTTGGGCGACACCACCATTGCTGATCGGTATGTTTATGTATTTTATTTATTGTAATTTTGGAAATGTTGAAATTTATTTTCATAAGCAGAATGCCATGTTATTTTCATCTGTGACAGTTGCAGTAATAAATATTATTCTTGATTATATTTTGATTCAAAAATACGGTTATATAGCAGCAAGCTATGCAACGATGCTTTCTTACTATATTTATGCAGGACTGCATTATATGTTTATGAGTAGAGTATGCAAAGAGAAGAAAGTAGAAAACCCATTTAATGCATCTGTAATAATCATAATGACAATTGTTTTCTCTGTATTAATTATGTGCCCAGCGCTTCTTTATCAAGTTGTATTATTGCGATACAGCATTCTGGCAGTTATGTGTATAGTTTGTTTGGTGTGGGCAATAAAAAATAGGGATTTTATTTTGCAGTTGATCAGTAAAAAACATGTATAAGTATTACATTCATTATTAAAGAGTAGGAGGGTGTATGAAAAAAGTTGGAATTATCACGTTGACCAAAAATGCCAATTATGGAAATGTGCTTCAAAATATAGCTATGCAAAAAATTGTTAATGAACTTGGATTTGAGGCAGAAACCATTTTGAATCTTACAAATTCACCGCTGTTTAATAAGAAAAATTTTTCATTTACAAATTTGGCGAAATGGATGCTGAACTATAACAGTTATAGAGAAAATGAAAAGAGAAATGAAAATTTTCGGAAATGTTGTTCGGAAAATTTGCAATATAGCGATGTAACATATAATAACGGAAGATTCAGCAAAGAACCGACGGAATATGAATATTTTATTACGGGAAGCGACCAAGTGTGGAATCCAACTTTTGGATTTGCAACAGAGTTTGAACTATTGGGCTTTGTGCCGAAAGATAGAAAAATTTCGTATGCTGCGAGTTTTGGAATTGATAATCTCGATATGCTGTCTGATTCTAGGAAGGATGATATAAGGCATTACTTAGCGGAATTTTCCTCAATTTCAGTGAGAGAGGATAGTGGAGAAAGAATAGTTAGAAATCTCTGTTCGACTCCAGTCGAAACACATGTAGATCCTACGTTATTATTAAAAAGGCAAGAGTGGGAAAGGTTGGCCATTAAGCCTAAATTTAATTTAAAGAAGCCGTATATTCTGGTTTATATGTTGGGAGAAATAAGTGCTGAATATCAAACGGCTATAAAAAAATTAGCAAAGCAAAATAACGCAGAGATTATAAATGCTTTAAAGGGAAAATGTAAATTTATTAATCCTCTAGAGTTTATATGGTTAATAAATAATGCTACCTATGTTTGCACAGATTCGTTTCATGCTTCTGTTTTTTCGATTATATTTCATACGAAGTTGTATATTTTTAACAGAAGAGATCAGCATGCAAACCAAAATTCACGCTTTACTTCACTACTGAGACAATGTGGAATACCAAAAGATAAAGTAGTTTATAAAAAAAATCTTGAAGATAGCAGCATTGATTGGGAACGTGTTGATAAGCACATAGAAAAAGAAAGAGAACGTTCATTTGAATATCTAAAAAAAGCACTATCTAAAGAAAAAGAAACTATTAGTCAAATAGAAATTCTGAATAAAAAAGACTGCTGCGGATGTTCTGCTTGTGCACAGGCATGTGTGAAAAAATGCATCACAATGAGAATGGATTATGAAGGGTTCACATATCCGGAAGTTGATTCAAGCACATGTGTACAATGTGGACTGTGTAAAAAAGTGTGTCCAATTATTAACGCAGATTTTAATAGCAATGAAATGTTACACTATCCTGCATATGCGGCATTTGCGGATACAGAAGATATTAGGCTTAGAAGTTCATCGGGAGGAATATTTACTTTATTAGCAGAAAATGTATTACATAAAGGTGGCATGGTATTTGGTGCGGCTTTTGATGATGAATTTATGGTGTCGCATATTGGTATTGAGCATATTGAAGAAATAACAAAATTGCAAGGTAGTAAATATTTACAAAGTAGTATAGGAAATACTTATTATGAAGCTAAAGTAGCGTTAGATGTGGGACGTCAGGTGCTGTATAGTGGAACTGCATGTCAGATTGCAGGGCTTAAAGGGTATTTGAAGAAAGAATATCCTAATTTATTAACACTTGATGTTTTGTGTCATGGAGTACCTAGTCCTAAAGTTTGGAATAGATATTTGAGAAATCAAGAGGTGCTGCACAATGGACATGTGCGGCGAACGTTTTTCAGACATAAGAAATATGGCTGGAAAACGTACGCCTTATTATTAGAATTTTCTAATAATAAGGCGTACGAACGGATCTTTGGAGAAGATCCGTTTATGCAAATGTTTTTATCAAACATTTGCTTGAGACCGTCATGCTATGCGTGTAAATTTAAAAGTTTATCAAGACCTTCTGATATAACAATAGGAGACTGTTGGGGCGTTAATAATATATATCCAGAGATGGATGATGATAAGGGAACCTCTATAGTATTTGCGCACAGTGAAAAAGGAATGGATTTATTGAAAAAAATTATGGGTGAAATGACTTATAAAGAAGGAAACATAGAAGAACTACTTCCAAATACGGCTGACAGTCGAAAGTCTGTTTCACCTCATCCTAATAGAAATGCTTTTTTTGCTGCGTTTGATGCAGGGGAAAATTGTGATGAATTGTTGAAATTTGTAAACCCAAAAGTATCCATATTAGGAAAAGTTAAGAGGAAACTTAAAACAATTGTGAGAATGAATTGATATTCATGTTTGAGAGAAATGTTGAGGAAAAAATAATGGATGATGCCATGTTGAGGAATGTTCAACTTATACAGTTGGAGATAGCAAAAGAAGTTAAAAGAATCTGTGAACAGAATAATATTTCGTACTTTATGGATGGCGGAACATTGTTAGGAGCTGTAAGACATAAGGGATTTATTCCGTGGGATGATGATTTGGATTTCGGCTTTACGCGAGATAATTACGAAAAATTTATTGCTACAGCCAAGAAAAATTTGTCATCCGAATTTTTCTTGCAAACTTGGGATTCCGATAAAGAGTATGGATATGCTTTTGCA
>Ga0129313_1000419_pt1 | contig 37199 bp, 32 predicted proteins | sample O1105metagenome_FD_94436 | JGI IMG/M metagenome (GOLD analysis project Ga0129313, IMG submission 94436) | Orangutan group fecal microbial communities from fecal samples from Wisconsin, USA - O1105 metagenome | ecosystem: Host-associated > Mammals > Digestive system > Large intestine > Fecal...
CTTTGTAAGTAAATGATGTTGCGCTTGGCGAACCTATTTCGATGAGTCTTTAGACTCCAGTGCCGGTAATAGACCCTTATAGGGTCAAAGCAAACCACCGGCTAAGCCGGTGGTCATGATTTAACAGGAGAAAAAACTATATGAACAGAACAGAAAGTCTGCCAATGGTTGCCCTGCGGGGAATGACAATTCTGCCGGAGATGGTGGCTCATTTTGACATCAGCCGTGAACGCTCGATTGAAGCGGTTCAGGAAGCGATGGCAAGCGACCAGAAGATTTTTTTGCTGACACAGAAAGATGTGGAAGCGGAAAATCCGGGAGAAGCGGATCTCTACCGTGTGGGAACAGTTGCGACAGTAAAACAGATCATCAAACTGCCAAAGCAGATTCTGCGGGTGCTTGTATCAGCAGAAGAGAGAGCGGTTTTAAATACAATAGAATTTACAGATCCGTATCTTCGGGCAAATATTACGATCCCGGAAGAGAGTGATCCGGATATTGCGGGTGAGATCAACCGGGAAGCGATGATGCGGGGACTTCGGGACCTGTATCTGGATTATGCGGCGAGAATGCCGAAGATCACAAAAGATATGGTAAACCAGATCAAAGAGATCACGGATCTGAAAAAGATGGTGAATCAGGTGGCAGCGAATATGCCTCTGGATTACCGGGAATTGCAGGAAATCCTGGAAGAACTTGATTTTGACAGACGTTATGAGCTTATTTCCTTTAAGCTGGTCAATGAGATGCAGATCATAAACATCCGTGATGAAATCCAGATGAAGGTGAAAGAGCGTGTGGATAAGCATCAGAGAGAATATATCCTGCGCGAACAGTTGAAGCTGATCCGTGAAGAGCTTGGTGAGGATACTACAATTTCCGATGCGGAGGAATTTACACAGAAGGCAGAAGCGCTGGATGCACCGGATGAGGTAAAAGAAAAGCTGAAAAAAGAGATCGGCAGATTTAAAAATTCCATGCAGAGTCCGGCAGAAGCGGGTGTGATCCGTACATATATCGAAACCATGCTGGAAATGCCATGGAATAAGCGGGCTGAGGATTTCACAGACATTGCATATGCGAAAGAGCTTCTGGAAGCAGAACACTACGGACTGGAAGAGGTTAAAGAACGTGTGCTGGAATTTCTGGCAGTACGTGCTCTTACGAAAAAGGGAGACAGCCCGATCCTGTGTCTGGTAGGTCCTCCGGGAACTGGAAAGACATCTATTGCAAGATCACTTGCAAAAGCACTGAAAAAACCGTATGTGAGGATTTCTCTTGGCGGTGTCCGTGATGAGGCTGAAATCCGTGGGCACAGAAAAACTTATGTTGGTGCAATGCCGGGACGGATTGCAAACGGTATTAAGAGCGCCGGGGTAAAGAACCCGTTGCTCCTTCTGGATGAGATTGATAAAGTCAGCACAGACTATAAGGGAGATACTTTTTCTGCGCTTCTGGAGGTGCTGGACAGTGAACAGAACAACCGTTTCCGTGATCATTATCTGGAAGTCCCGGTCGATCTGTCTGAGGTGACATTTGTGACGACGGCTAACTCGCTGCAGACGATCCCCCGGCCACTTCTTGACCGTATGGAAGTAATTGAGGTCAGCAGTTATACGGAGAATGAAAAGCTGCATATTGCGACAGAACATTTGATTCCAAAGCAGTTGGAAAGACATGGACTTACAAAAGAACAGCTTACGATCAGCAAGGGTGTGATCTGGAAAATTGCGCAGAACTACACCAAGGAAGCCGGTGTGCGTCAGATGGAGCGTGAAATCGGTAATATCTGCAGGAAAGCTGCCAGAGAGATCTATGAACATGATAAAAAGAGAGTTCAGGTAACAGAGCGGAATATTGAAAAGTATCTTGGAAAGGAAAAGTACACCTATCAGATGGCAAATGCAGAGGATGAAGTAGGAATCGTCCGTGGGCTTGCATGGACCAGTGTAGGAGGAGATACCCTGCAGATTGAAGTGAATGTAATGCCAGGAAAGGGTGAGATCATTTTGACGGGACAGCTTGGCGATGTGATGAAAGAGTCCGCGCAGGCAGGAATCAGTTATATCCGGTCAATCAGCAGTAAATATAAGGTTGCTGAAGATTTCTTTGAAAAACATGATATCCATATCCATATTCCGGAAGGGGCAGTTCCGAAAGATGGACCTTCAGCCGGTATTACGATGGCGACTGCAATGCTTTCTGCAATCACAGACAAAAAAGTGCGTGCCGATCTTGCCATGACGGGTGAGATTACGCTGCGGGGAAGAGTACTTCCGATCGGAGGACTGAAAGAGAAGCTCCTGGCGGCAAAGAATGCCGGAATCAGGACGGTACTTGTACCGAAGGAGAACAAAAAAGATGTGGATGAACTTTCTTCTGAGATTACGAAGGGACTGGAGATTATTCCGGTATCGCAGATGGAAGAGGTTCTGAAGATCGCGCTTGTGCGCACACGGAGGAAAAACGATGGTAATTAAGAATGTAAATCTGGAAACAGTATGTGGAATTACAAGTAAACTGCCGGATCACACCCTGCCGGAGATTGCATTTGCCGGAAAATCCAATGTCGGCAAATCCTCTCTGATCAATGCACTGATGAACCGGAAGGCGCTTGCCAGAACTTCGGCAAAACCTGGAAAAACACAGACCATCAACTTTTACAATATCAACGAAGAAATGTATCTGGTTGACCTTCCGGGATATGGTTATGCAAAGGTTTCCGAGCAGGAGAAGGCACAGTGGGGAAAACTGATCGAACGTTATCTTCATGGCTCTAAACAGCTGCGAGCCGTATTCCTTCTGATCGATATCCGTCATGATCCATCTGCGAATGATAAGATGATGTATGACTGGATCGTAGATCAGGGATTCAATCCGATCATTATCGCGACAAAGCTTGATAAGCTGAAGAGAAGTCAGGTACAGAAGCAGGTAAAGGCAATTAAGACCGGACTGAAGCTGCTTCCGGGAACCGTTGTGATTCCTTTCTCAGCAGAGACAAAGCAGGGACGGGATGAGATCTGGAATCTTGTAGACACAGAATTCCTGGGAAAAGGAACGGAGGAATAACCTTGAAAAATCCACTGCATTATCAGTTTTCGGATTATGATTGTGGACCGACGTCCATGCAGAATGCGATCAGCTATTTATTTCCAAGGGAGGAAATCCCGCCGGAAATTCTGAGAAATATCATGCTTTATTGCCTGGATTGCTACAGTGCGGAGGGAGTTGCCGGAAAAAGTGGCACTTCCTGTGCGGCAATGATGTTTCTTAGCAACTGGCTGAATGGATTTGGGAAGACGGGACAACTTGCAATCTCTGCAAAATATCTTCATGGGGAAAATGTCTATCTGGGTGATACCAGTTATATCAATGATGCACTGCATCGTGGTGGTGCAGTTGTTGTAAGGCTTTTTCTGGATGAGTGGCATTATGTGCTTCTTACCGGGGCAGAAAATGGAATAGTTTATATGTTTGATCCGTATTACAGGGAAGAGCCTTTTGAGGAAAAGGAGGTTGTACTTGTGACGGACAAGCCGGACCGGTATAACCGGATCGTACCGGAGGAGATGTTTAACCGGGGAGTACTGGAACTGTATTCTTTTGGACCGGAAGAGGGGCGGGAAGCAGTGCTTTTGTTTAATGAGAAGACGAAGTTGTCGGAAGAGAAGACGATAGAGTATTTTATTTGATGGGGGATTGGTTTGAGGGACACGCCCGAATCGCCATACATCTTGTTTGGATGCGGTTCGGTGCGCTGGCAGTTCTTGAGGTTCTGTAAATTTGTTAAGGGCATTCCGTGAAATCCATAACTCGCGCGGTGCGCTCAGACAGATGGATTTCACGGAATAACACAAATTTCCACAACCTTAAGAACTGCATCAGCTCCCTCAATGCATCCAAACAAGATGTATGGCGATTCGGGCGCTGATACCTCAAGTGGGTTGCATCAACTAAGATACGGGGAGAAAAAGTTCACCCCCACAAATTTCGCTTTTAGCGGAATTTGTGGGGGTTGCTTTTTCTACTTTGTTGGTAAGCAAAGCAAGTGGAATATCAATTTATAGGATGTGAATATTATTTTGCTTTATTACCAGACTATGTATATTTTGTTCTTTACATCAGTTTTCTGAAGAGATCTTTGAGGTCTTCTACGGATGCATCTTTCGGATTTCCAGGTGCGCAGGCGTCAGCGTGAGCGGATTCTGCGAGGAACTGGAGATCTTCTTCTTTGAGGGCTTCGAGTTTGGATGGGATTCCTACGTCTTCGGAGAGTTTGCGGACAGCTGCTACAGCTGCTTTTCTGTATTCTTCCTGAGACATGTTATCGACACCTTCAACTCCCATTGCGCGGGCGATTTCACGATATTTTTCGCCTGTGCAGTCTGCGTTGTATTCCATTACGATCGGAAGCATCATTGCGCATGCAACACCATGTGGAGTGTCATAAACTGCTCCAAGGGTATGAGCCATTGAGTGAGCGATTCCGAGACCTACATTTGAGAAGCCCATTCCGGCGATGTACTGTCCAAGAGCCATTCCTTCTCTTCCTTCTTTATTGTTTTCAACAGCACCGCGGAGAGATTTGGAGATGATTTCAATTGCTTTTAAGTGGAACATATCTGTCATTTCCCATGCGGCTTTTGTTGTATAGCCTTCGATCGCATGAGTTAATGCATCCATACCGGTTGAAGCGGTCAGTCCTTTTGGCATAGAGGACATCATTTCCGGGTCTACAACAGCGATGATCGGCATATCATGTGGGTCTACACAGACGAATTTACGTTTCTTTTCTACATCTGTTACTACATAGTTGATCGTAACTTCTGCTGCAGTACCGGCTGTTGTCGGAACGGCAATGATCGGAACGCAAGGTTTCTTTGTCGGAGCTACACCTTCCAGGCTTCTTACATCTTCAAATTCCGGGTTTGCGATGATGATACCGATTGCTTTGGAAGTATCCATAGAAGATCCGCCGCCGATTGCGATGATGTAATCAGCACCTGAATCTTTGAAAGCCTGTACACCGTGCTGTACGTTCTCGATAGTCGGGTTTGCTTTGATATCAGAGTAGATTTCGTAAGCAAGTCCTTCTTTGTCCAAGATATCTGTTACTTTGGAAGTAACATTGAATTTGATCAGATCCGGGTCAGAACATACAAGAGCTTTTTTGAAGCCATGAGCTTTTGCTTCTGTAGCGATTTCAGCGATTGCGCCTGCTCCGTGATAAGATGTCTGATTTAACATAATTCTGTTTGCCATGATACATATCTCCTTTTCAATGAGTCTAAGATTTACATCTCGTTTCTGATATTATTTTAACAAAACAAAATCCAAAATGAAAGTTACAGAGTTGTGAAAGTGTAACATATTTACAAAAAAATATGATATGTATATGTTTTATAGGTGAATACCGACAAAACTAAGATAATACATGTAAGTCGGTAAAGAGCTGTGCAAGCTTTTCCGGCATGCCAAGCACCAGCTGGCGGGCAAGCTGTTCCGGTGGAAATTTCATTCCTCCGAGGAGCCATTTTACGGTCATATAAATGGAACCGCGACAATACATCTCCAAGAGAAAAGAAGTTTCACCATCCGGTCGTCTTCCGGTTTTCTGAAAAATAAGGTTTGAATAGAATTCCAGAATCAGTTCAAAATCATGTTCTTTTAAAGAGTTCTGATCGTCAGAGCGGAATGCTGCAGCGAAAAACAGGTGCTCTTCCTTTAAATATTCAAATTTTTTGACCAGTCCGTCATAAATAGTGGTACCTTCTCCCATATGTTCAAATGATTTGAGAAGAAGCTTGTCGAAATACCAGTTGATCAGATCGTACTTATCCAGAAAATTGCGGTAAAAGGTCTGGCGTGTGACGCCGAAGACTTCCACAATCTGGCGGATAGTGATATCATCGACAGAAGTGGTCTTCATGCAGGTTTTCATTGCTTCAGCAAGCCGGTATTTTGTAGATTCGGATTTGGCCATTTTCAATTCTCCTTAATCGTAGGCATGTTTTTTTCTATATAAGTAGTATGGTATGATCAAAGCTGTGGTAGTGATCCAGGAAATCGGATAACTGAGCATTACACAGGTTGTGGTATGGTGTACTGGTAAGACAAACATAATCCACGGAATACGGATCAGACATACGCCTCCAAGGGTGATCAGTGTCGGCATAAGGACATCGCCGGTTCCGCGAAGTGCACCGGAGAGAACTTCAATAAATACATAAATAGTGTAGCACGGTGCCATAAAACGCAGCATATCAATACCGATATTGATTACATTTTGATCTGTAGTAAAAATGGAGAACAGTGGGCGGCAGAAGATGGCTAAAAACAGCACGATCCCTCCGCACACAGCCACAGCCATGGCAAGGCAGATACGTACACTTTTGAAAATGCGGTCTTTTTTTCCTGCTCCGTAATTCTGACCGGCAAAGGTTGTGATCGCAATTCCGAATGCTCCGTTGACTGTCCAGAAAAGCGCATCCAGTTTACCAAAAGAAGCCCATGCAGCGGCAGTATCGGTTCCGAAACCATTGATCGCTGCCTGAATAATGATATTGGTAATACTGTACATAAATGCCTGCAGTGCGCTTGGGATACCGATGCGGAATTCCAGACGCAGCTTCAAAAGGTCTATACGCAGTTTGCTCAGATAAAGCTTGCAGTCATCATATTTTTTCATCAGTGCATTGGTAACAAGGATCGCACTTACTGCCTGTGAAATAATGGTCGCGATAGCGGCTCCGGCAATTCCCATATTAAATACGATTACCAGTACCAGATCGAGGACGATGTTTAGAAAACAACAGACGATCAGGTAATACAGTGGTCTGCGGGAATCACCGATGGAACGCATGATGGCTGAGCCTATATTAAAGATCAGGGTACCGAAAATACCTAAAAAGTAAATCCGCAGATAAAGAATAGAATCCGCAAGTGTATCTGCAGGTGTATCGATGAGCTTTAAAAGAAATGGTGTTAAGGCCCATCCGAGTATTGTAAATACAATACTGAGAATAACGGAAAAAGCATAGGCGGTATGCAGACTCTTTTGCAGATTCCGCTCATCCTTTGCTCCATAAAACTGAGAAACAATTACAGATGCACCGCTTGCAAGTCCGGTGAAACATCCGATGATCAGATTGGAAAGAACGGCAGAGGATCCCCCGACCGCGGCAAGTGCGCCCTTTCCGACAAAACGACCGACGATGACAGCATCTACGGTGTTATAAAGCTGCTGGAACAGAGTTCCAACTACAATAGGAAAGAAAAAAATCAATAATTGCTTCCAGATAACTCCTTCGGTAATCTGATTGGTTTTTGTACTTTCGTTTGACATGTTAATAAACCTCCAATGAAAAAATCTAAAAATACATACCTAAATGAAGTATAACATGAAGTCGGAAGAAAAGGTACAGGCTGAAAATATCTTTTGCAGAAAGAATCCTGTCTGGAATATAATATTACATTTTTCGGGAAATTTTCAGAAAGTCCTTGACTTGGAGTGAACTTCAGGTGCTATAGTCAGTATAGCGTTTCAGAGAGGAGGTTATTGGATGACAATCAAAGAAGTAAGTGAGAAATTCGATATTTCACAGGATACGCTCCGGTATTATGAGAGGATCGGACTGATACCTCCGGTCGCACGTACCGCAGGAGGAATCCGTGATTATCAGGAATCGGACTTTGGATGGATCGAGCATACGATCTGTATGCGGAGTGCAGGGGTTCCGATCGAAGCCCTGATTGAATATGTAAAGCTTTGTCAGATAGGGGATTCTACCTTTGCGGCAAGAGAGCAGCTTCTGCAGGAACAGTTGGATAAGCTGGAGGAGCAGAGAGCACAGCTTGAGGTGACGATGAACCGTCTGAAATATAAAATTTCCCGCTATCAGAAGGCGGTGGAAACCGGTGTACTGAGCTGGGATGAAGAAAAGAAGGAGTGTAAGTAGACTTATGTATATTGAAAAGATTAACGGACCTGAAGATGTGAAGAAATTAACCACAGAAGAAATGACAGCAATGGCAGAGGAAATGCGTCAGGCACTTCTTAAGAGAGCCAGCATCCACGGCGGACACTTTGGACCGAACTTTGGTATGGTGGAAGCAACGATCGCCATGCACTATGTATTTGAATCCCCGAAGGATAAAATCGTCTACGATGTATCTCATCAGACCTATCCGCATAAGATGCTGACCGGAAGAAAGGACGCTTATCTTTTTGAAGAACATTACGATGATGTGTCCGGTTACAGCAACCCAAATGAGAGTGCGCATGACCATTTTACAGTGGGACATACTTCCACTTCGGTCAGCCTTGCATGCGGTCTTGCAAAAGCACGTGACTTAAAAGGAGAAGAGGGCAACGTGATCGCTGTGATCGGTGACGGTTCATTAAGCGGCGGCGAGGCACTGGAAGGTCTGGATTACGCAGCAGAGCTGGACGGCAACCTGATCATCGTGGTCAATGATAATGACATGTCGATTGCAGAAAATCATGGCGGACTTTACAGCAATCTGAAACTGCTGCGTGAGACAAACGGACAGGCAGAATGCAATTTATTTAAGGCAATGGGACTGGATTACTGCTATGTGGATCATGGAAATGATGTGGCAGACCTGATCGCTGCATTTGAAAAGGTAAAAGACAGTAAAAAGCCGGTTGTGGTTCATATCAATACCTTAAAAGGAAAAGGATATGCACCGGCGGAGCAGAATAAAGAGCAGTGGCATTATAGCGGACCATTCAAGATCGAGACAGGAGAGCCGCTTTACGTGCCGGAGGAAGAAGATTTCTCGGATATTACAGCAGAATACCTTCTGAAGAAAATGAAGGAAGATCCGGCTGTTGTGGCAATTACATCCGGAACACCGACGGTTCTTGGATTTACCGAGGATAAGAGAAAAGAAGCAGGCGAGCAGTTTGTGGATGTGGGAATCGCAGAAGAGACCGCAGTCGCACTGGCTTCCGGTATTGCGGCAAATGGCGGAAAACCGGTCTATGGTGTCTACAGTACCTTTGTGCAGAGAACCTATGACCAGATCGCACAGGATCTGTGTATCAACAACAGCCCGGCGACAATCGTAACGTTCTGGGGATCTGTGTACGGGATGAATGATGTCACCCATCTGGGACTCTACGATATCCCGATGATGGCAAATATCCCGAACCTGATATATCTTGCACCGACAACAAAAGAAGAATACCTTGCCATGCTTGAATGGAGCGTGGAGCAGAATGAATATCCGGTAGCGATCCGGCTTCCGGGTGGAGCCGTTGTATCTGACGGAAAAGAAGTTACCAGAGATTTCTCAAAACTTAATAAGTACGAGGTAACACAGGAAGGTAAGAAAGTCGCTGTGATCGGACTTGGAACCTTCTATGGACTTGGAAAAGAAGCAGCAGATGCAATGGAAGCAAAATTTGGTACAAAGCCAACTGTGATCAATCCGTATTACATCACCGGTGTGGATGCAGAGCTTCTGGAGAGCCTGAAGAAAGATCATGATGTTGTGATCACGCTGGAAGATGGAATCCTGGACGGCGGATTTGGTGAAAAGATCGCCAGATTCTATGGCGACAGTGAGATGAAGGTTCTGAACTTTGGACTGAAAAAAGAATTCCTGGATCGCTATGATGCAGGGGAGGTGATGAAAGCGAATCATCTTACCGTAGAGCAGATTGTGGAAGATGTGGAGAAGCTGATTTAATTAGCAGACAGATGAGAGAAGACTCCGGCGTGGGAATGCGCCGGAGTTTTTTCGACCTACTAAAGATTGGAAAATGTGTTTGATGATTTATAAAAGGCAGCAGCGTTAGTTTCACTCTGAGACCAACACTGCTGCTTTTCATCAACATTTTATGCCATATATTTCTTCTTTAACTCTTCAACCTTCGCAGTATAAGCTTCCTGCTGCTTCTTCTGCATGATTTCGCTCTTGATCTGTTCTTTTACATCATCAAGCTTCGCATCTTCGGCATCTTTCTTATCTTCCACTTTGATCAGGTGGTATCCGAACTGTGTCTTAACCGGTCCAACCACGTGTCCGATCTCTGCTGCAAATGCGGCGTCTTCAAATTCTTTGACCATCTGGCCTTTTCCGAATTCACCAAGGTCTCCACCATTTGCTCCTGATGGGCAGGTGGAAGATTCTTTTGCAACATCCTCAAATGCTTTTCCGCCGCTTACGATGGATTCAAGCAGTTCGTTACATTTGTCTTCGGAATCAACCAGGATGTGTTTTGCACGGACTGATGCGCCTTTTGCAAATCTTGCTTTGTTCGCTTCAAAGTATTCGCTGATCTCTTCATCTGAGATTGTGATTCCTTCAAAAATCTTACCGATTGCCATCTGTGCAAGGATATCTTTTCTGGCATTTTCCAGAATTGCTTTGAATTTCTCTGTCTCATCTAATTTTTCTTCTTCTCCATATTTTGCAAGTGCATACACTGCGATCAGCTGATCGACACACTGTTTGCGGAAATCCGGATGGGATGCGTATGCCTGCTGTTCTCTTGGGAGGCTTGCGATAAATGCATCCACCTCTGATGATGTAATTTCATGTCCGCAGATTACTGCTTCAACTGTTTTTGCCATAATTCTTTTGTACTCCTTTTTTCTCGTAGTGTTTCAATTGTACCATTTCATGCGGTATTGGTCAAAGTGTAAATGATTTTACTTTCTTCCGTCAATCTATATTATTTTAATGCTAGCATAACTGATGCACAGAAGTACCCGGATTCCATGGAAGTATCGAAAATCCCATTATATTTCTGGACAATCTGACGGATGATCTGTAAGCTGAAACCATGATAGACAGAATCTGACTTGATTGTCTTCAGTGTCGGGTTATGAACCAGTATATCTTCAGAAGATTTATTTTTTATCTGGACAGAGAAATATTTTTTCGCAATACCGATTGAGATATGGATATCACCCTGTTTTTCTTTTTTACTGGCTTCAATCGCGTTATCGATCAGGTTCAGGAGCATGGCACACAGATCCTGCTCCTGGATATTAAGAGTTTCAGGCAGAAGTACGTTTGTCATAACATGGATTCCGGCATTCCGTGCTTCATTGACTTTCTGAGTGAGAATATAATCGACAAGCCGGTTTCCGGTGTGAAATTCTTCCATTAGTTCAAATTTATGTTCTATTTCCTGGTTTAAAAAATGTTCCAGATCATCATATTTCTTTTCCTTTACAAGTGACTGAAGATAAAAATAGTTATTTTTCAGTTCGTGCCGTTCTTTCCGTACCTGATGGATCATGGCAGACGATTGCCGGAGATAATCTGTCTGCAATTCAAATTTCTGTTTTAAGAAAGACGATTCCATCAATTCTTCGTAATTATGTATAATCAGATAAGAAAGATAGTAAGTGAGTAAAAGTGCAGCACTAAGTGCAAGATAAGGAATCAAAGCATCTGAATTTCCATTTCTTGCATAAATTTGTGAAAACCATTCGGAACATACGATGAGAAAGAATGGAGCGATAAAAAAGGTAATCCAGTACTGCAATGGAAGCTTTGTTTTGGAGTTGATTTTATGCTTCTGGAAAAAAATACTGAAAAGAAAAAAACATAAAAACAGGAAAAAGACAAGCAAAAATTGGTAAGTTTTTGATTCCGGATTTCCATTTACAATATTCAGGATACAGGAAAGTGCACTTTTGCTTAATATGACTTCATACATCAGATAGGCTACCATTGCAGAAGCTACAAGAAACTGACTACGGAGAAAGAGAAAGCTGTACAGAAGTGCACAAAATGTTGTAAAAATAAGATAAAAATAGTAGCTGCTGTACACAATTTCGATCGGTTTGAAAATCAGTCCGAAAAGGAGCGTAGAAACAAAAAGTGTGAGATAGCGTTTCTTTTTTTTCATTTCTTCTGAATAGGTACAGGAAACGGTTGCAATGATAAAAAAGTAAGTAACGATTCCTTCAGATCCGATAAATAACTTATATAGCATGAGAACCTCCATTGATGTATTGCATAAACTGCTGCTTGACCTCGGAAACACGGTTGCGGCTCAGAGGAATCCGTTCGCCATTGTCTAAAAGTACAGCATCTTTTTCAATAACAGAAATATATTTGCAGTTTACAAGAAAACTCCGGTGTGGTTTCAGAAATCCATGAGGAGTGAGCTGGTCTTCAAAATTCATGAAGCGGTATTGCAGGTTTGTTGAGCCGTGTTCTGTGACGACCTGACATCTTTTTGCAAGTGCTTCTACATACAGGATCTGGTTGATATTCCAGGTATAGATCGTGCTGGAATGCAGCTCCTGAACAGAGATTTGAATCCCCTCTCTGACAGCAAGCTCTTTTTCAATTGCAAGAACCAGCTGGTCCAGTTCTTTCAGAAAATGATTTTTCCGAATAAAACGAAAAGGCTGGACTTCAAATGTCTGGAAGACAAGCTCTTCTTTATTGGAAATGAAAATGACAAGACTGTCCGGATGGTTGTGGCGGATCCTGCGGCACAGTTCAATTCCGTTGAGTCCGGGCATTTCTATATCAAAAAATAAAAGATCATAATGCTGTTCATTTTGTGAAAGTTTTTCCAGAACCTTTTTGCTGTTCTGATAGGTTTCAAAATGAACAGGAAGCTTCTGTTTGTGAAAAGCTTCTTCAAGCTCCCTGCAGATAAACTGTAACTCTGAAAGCTGGTCCTCACAGACCAGTGCCTGATATGTTCTCATAAAATAATCTCCCATTGATCGAAAATCTAAAAACTAAATACAGTATAACGAAAAAGAGTAGAAAATTCAATTTGCATCTGTACAGATTAACCAGAAAATGACATTTCGTTCCACCAATATGCATCTCGTTCCAGAAAGATAGCTTTTGAAAATGGTCTGTGATAAAGTGCAGATATCGGAAATCTGCAGATAAAAACCGAGAAGGAAAGAGACTTAAAAAGCGGAAAGGAGCTTATTGTGGAAAAGGGACAAAAGAATGAGAATAAAGGGAAAAAGCCGCTGATCATAGTAGCGATTGTTGCAGTTGTTGCAATCATTGCGTTCCTGATTTACAGGAAGGTTTATGATATGCTGTTCGGAGGAGCGGTAGCGGTATCGATTGATGATGTGTACAGTACGATTGATGCGTGTAAAGTGCCAATTATCTGTATTGTTGTTGGAATTATTGCTGCAATCGTTGTGGCAGTTCTGGTAAGAAAAAAGGAAGCCGCACTGCGGAAAATGATCAGATGGCAGTCACTTATGGCAGGAATCCTGGTGGTTGTTGTGGCAGTTAATGTGATCTGCCTGAATATTGAATATTCCCTGATCAATAAAGTAATGACAGGTTCAAAAGGATTAAGTGAAGAAACTTCAGAAGAATCGAAAAAACTGGTTGAAGAGATTGCAGACGAAGGAGTTGTCCTTCTGAAAAATGAAAATGATTCACTTCCGATCAGTACCGATACAAAGCTGAACATTTTCGGATGGGGAAGTACACAGCCAATCTACGGTGGAACCGGATCCGGCAGTGTATCAGAAGAGACAGCAGTTTCTCTGATCCAGGGAATCGAAAATGCAGGATTTGAGACAAACAAGGATCTGACTAAGTTCTACACAGATTATCGTTCAGACAGACCGGAGATCGGCATGGGCGGTGTTGACTGGACAAGCGTACAGCCAACGATCGAAGATTACAATGATGCAGGAATCTTTGAACAGGCAAAAGAGTATTCGGATACAGCCGTAGTCGTTCTTACACGTTCCGGTGGAGAAGGCCCAGACCTTCCGGAAAAAATGTCTACAGACAATACCTACAATAAAACACAGATGGGCGGAGACGTCGTATATACAACACAGAAAGAAGATGGCGGATCGGATGTATCTTATCTTGAGCTTACATCAAGAGAAAGAGATATGCTGGAAGAAGTCAATAAAGATTTCTCCAACGTAATTGTGATTGTCAATTCTGCAAATGCAATGGAACTTGGATTCCTGGATGAGTATGAGAATATCAATGCAGCACTCTGGATCGCAGGAGCGGGAGAGACTGGTTTTAATGCACTTGGATCCATCTTAAGCGGAGAAGTGAATCCGTCAGGAAAGCTGGTTGACACTTATGTATATGATCTGACAAAGACACCAACTTATAATAACTTTGGTAACTTCCAGTATACCAATTCATCTGATGTAACAGGATCCGATGGATCGACAGCAGCATTTGTAAACTATGTAGAAGGAATCTATGTGGGATACAAATTCTATGAAACGGCAGCTGTGGAAGGTCTGATTGATTATGATTCGACTGTGCAGTTCCCATTTGGATACGGACTTTCTTATACAACATTTGAAAAGAAGATCACAGATTTCAAGGCGGATGGAACAACGGTTACCATGCAGGTAGAAGTAAAAAATACCGGGGATACAGCAGGAAAAGATGTTGTAGAAGTTTACTATACACCACCGTATTATAATGGTGGAATTGAAAAAGCCAGCACAAACCTTGTAGAATACACAAAAACAGGTGTGATCGAACCGGGTGAAAGCGAGAACGTAACCGTAACATTTGATTATGAAGATATGGCATCTTATGATGAAAAGACAAACAAAGCGTATGTTCTGGAGCATGGTGATTATGAGATCACACTGAACAGCGATGCGCATACAGTAGTGGATTCTAAGACAATTACGGTAGAAAAAGATGTCGTTTATGATGAAGCGCATGACGGTGCACGTTCAGATGATGAAGTTGCAGCAACCAATCAGTTTGATGGCGCAGAAGGTGACGTGGAATATTTGAGCAGAGCAGATGGATTTGCAAACTATGATGAAGTGACAGCTGCGCCGACAGATTTTGAAATGTCAGAGGAAGAAAAAGCAAATTACAGTTCAAAAGCAACTTATAATGCAGCAGATTATGATGAGGCCGATGCAGAAATGCCGACAACTGGTGCTAATAACGGACTTACTGTACAGGATATGACAGGTCTTGCATATGATGATGAAAAGTGGGATGAGCTGTTAGACCAGATGACTGTAGAAGAAATGGAAAAAATGGTAGAAGACGGTGGCTTCCAGCTGGTAGGAGCCGATTCAGTCAATAATCCGACTTCTACAGCATGTGACGGACCGGCAGGAATTTCAAGTAACTTTAACTCAAGTATTGCAGGTACAGCCTTCCCTCCGGCTACACTGATCGCGGCAACCTGGAATCAGGAGCTTGCTTATGAAAGAGGACAGCAGGTTGGAAAAGAGTGTAATGAGCTTGGCGTAACAGGATGGTATGGACCGGCAATGAACATTCACAGATCAGCATTTGGCGGACGTGACTTTGAATATTATTCAGAAGATGCAACCATTTCTTACTATACAGGTGCAGGTGAAGTAAAAGGTGCAACAGAGCAGGGCGTTATCTGCTACATCAAACATTTTGCAATGAATGATCAGGAAACAAACCGTACAGCAGGTATCTGTACTTATGCGACAGAGCAGGCAATCCGTGAAATTTACCTGAAAGGATTTGAAGGAGCGGTAAAAGAAGGAGGATCTCTTGGTATCATGTCATCCTTCAACTCGATCGGAACTCAGTGGGCAGGAGCAAATGAATCACTTCTGACAGAAGTACTTAGAAATGAATGGGGATTCCACGGAGCAGTGATCACAGATGCTATGGATCCACTGGCTGATTTTTACATGGATTTGAATAGAGGTATTCGTACAGGACTGACACAGGGACTTTCCATGACCGGTGGAGAAGGTCTGATTACAGATACAGATGATGCAAATACAGTGATCGCCCTTAGAAATGCAGCACATGAAAACTTATACGCAGCAGCAAATTCCAATGCCATGAATATTGATACAGGCATGGGAACATGGGCGAAGATCTTTATCGGAGCTGATGTAGTAGTCGGAATTCTGCTTATCGCAGGTGAAGTTCTGGTAATCCGGAATTACAAAAAGAGAAAAGCAGAAGCAAAATAAATAAAAAAGTGTACAGAAAAGTGGAGTCATAGGATTCCACTTTCCTGTTATGAAGGAGGAGCTATGAAGCATCGGGATATCGTAGATGAGATGACTCTGGAAGAAAAAGCTGCTTTTTTGAGTGGGGCAAATGAATGGCAGTCAAGAGAAATAAAAAGACTTCATATTCCGGCAATTGCATGTTCAGATGGACCACATGGAATCCGGAGACAGGCAGGGGCAGGAGATCATCTTGGACTGAATGAATCTCTTCCGGCTACCTGTTTTCCGACTGCGGCAACGGTAGCAAACAGCTGGGATGAAGAGCTGGGAAATGAAATTGGAGAGGCACTTGGCGAAGAGGCAGCTTCTCAGGAAGTAGATGTCCTTCTTGGCCCTGGGCTGAATATGAAGAGGAGTCCACTCTGTGGAAGAAATTTTGAATATTTTTCAGAGGATCCTTATCTTGGAGGGAAAATGGCAGCAGCATACATAAGAGGAATTCAAAGCAGAGGAATTTATGCCTGCCCGAAGCACTTTGCGGTCAACAGCCAGGAGCTCAGAAGAATGGCAATGAATTCTGTGCTGGATGAAAGAACCTTACGTGAAATTTATCTTACCGGATTTGAGATTGCGGTAAAAGAGGGAAAAGCAAAGGCAATTATGTCGAGCTATAATGAGGTGAACGGAACTTATGCAAATGAAAACCGGCATCTGCTTCAGGATATTCTCAGAAAAGACTGGGGATTTGACGGGATTGTGATCACAGACTGGGGGGCATCGAATGACCATGTGAAAGGAGTAGAGGCAGGTTCTAATCTGGAAATGCCGGTACCGGGATTTGATTCCGCAAGAGAAATCCTGAAGGCAGTGGAGAAAAAGCAGCTTACTATGGAAGAACTGGATCTGTGCGTGGATGAGCTTCTGGATGCGGTACTTGATCTGACATCAAAAAGAGAAGAGCGGAAAAAGAAAAAAATTTCCCAGAGCTTTTCAGAATCAGAACATCACAGGCTTGCAAAGAAGGCAGCGATAAAAAGTGCGGTACTGCTGAAAAATGAAGAACATATTCTCCCTCTGAAAAAGAAGACAAAGGTAGCACTGATCGGTGATTTTGCGATGGAACCAAGATACCAGGGTGCCGGATCTTCGGTTGTAAATGCTACGTTTGTTGAAACGATGGATAAGATTATTGTGAATTATGATCTTCAGGTAGTCGGTATCAGCAGAGGCTATCGAAGAGACGGGAAAGAAGACAGTTCTCTGGAAAAAGTAACGCTGGAGCTTGCAAAAAATGCAGATGTTGTTTTGTATTGTTTTGGTCTGGATGAATTAAGCGAATCAGAAGGTCTGGACCGGACACATATGCGGATTCCGCAGAATCAGGTAGCACTTCTGGAGGCGCTTGCAAGAGTCAATGAAAATATTGTAGGAATTATAAGTGCAGGTTCGGCAATTGAGATGCCATGGCAGAGAAGCTGTAAAGCGATTTTACACGGTTATCTTTATGGGCAGGCAGGAGCATCGGCAATGATGGAACTGCTGATGGGAAATGAAAATCCGTCCGGAAGACTCAGTGAATCCTATCCATTTAAATATGAAGATACCCCGGCTTACCGTTATTTTCCTGCTACAGAAAGAAATTCGGAGTACCGTGAGGCTCAGTATATTGGGTATCGTTACTATGACAGCAGTAAAGTAAGAGTGCAGTATCCGTTTGGATTTGGCCTTTCTTATACCGAATTTAGCTATTCTGATTTAAAGATCAGTAAAAATGGCGTAAAAGTAATTATACAGAACACCGGAAAGTATGATGGGGAAGAGGTTGTGCAGCTATATGTCGGTCTTCCGGATGCAGTTGTTTTCCGTCCGGAGAAAGAGCTGAAAGGCTTTAAAAAAGTATTTATCAAAGCAGGAGAAAGAAAAGAAATAGAGATTCCGTTTGATGATAAGACGTTCCGGTACTGGAATGTGAAGACGGACAGATGGGAGATTGAATCTGGGAATTATCAGATCATGATCGGTGCAAGTGTCAGTGATATCCGGTTATCAGGAAATCTGGCAGTAGAGGGGACCACGGAGCAGTATCCGTATGATCCGGAAAAAATGCCACATTATTATACCGGAATAGTTCAGAATATCGAAGAACAGGAGTTTGAAGAACTGCTTGGTTATCCGGTTCCATCCGGAAAATGGACAGGAGAGCTTGGGCTTAATGATGCAATCTGTCAGATGTATTATGCAAAAAGCGGTCTTGCCAGATTTATTTACTGCCGTCTGACTGCAATGAAACAGAAGAGTGAAGCAGCCGGAAAACCAGATCTGAATATTTTGTTTATTTATAATATGCCATTCCGTGCGCTGGCAAAAATGACTGGGGGAATGGTGAGTATGCAAATGGCAGAAGGTATGGTTACGGTAGTAAACGGTCATTTTTGGAAAGGAATGAAAAGGATAATCGGCGGATTTTTCAGAAACAGAAAAGCAAATAAAGAGTATATGAAGCTGCTTTCAAAATGAGGATGGGTATATGGAAAATATAAAAGAAAAATGGATGAGTATCTGGAATACTTTTAAAGAAAATCATCCGAAACTGGCAAAATGGGTGTATCAGATCTTCTACTTTTTTGTATTCAGTATGATGGTAACAGTCTTCCAGTATCTGGTATTTACATTTATGCCGGGAATACTGGGGGAAAAGCTGGCGGCAACGGAATTTATGTGGCCGCAGATTCCGATGGAGATCTTTGGGGTAAAATTTACCTGGAGCATTCTGGGATATAATGTTCTGAAGGATGCATCAGGAGCAGTTATGATCGGTGGGGGATTAGGATATTTTATCAGCTATGAAACGGGATCGTTTCTGGCGCAATGCATCAATTTCCCACTTCAGAGAAATATCACCTTTAAAAGTCATGGAAATCCGTGGTATCAGGCAATGTGGTATTTTATTGCATGGGTTGCCATTTCACTGATCTGTAATGGATTTAACAATCTGTGGATGCCGATTGCATCGGTTTATGTCGCACCGGCGATTTATAATCTGCTGGTTACATTTATAACTGGTGGAGTTTCTATGATTATTTTCTTTTTTGTATTTAAGATTATTTTCCCGGAAGGGGAGAAAAAATAGAAAATCAGCAGCACTGACAGAAATGGGAAGGTCTCAACGTGTCAGTAGCTGCTGTTTTTGTTTGCTGCGGAGTCCTAATAATTCATATAATGATGGATCGTTTCCTGTGCAAGGTGATACTGTTCTAAAGTCATGGCAATCTTTCCTTTCTTTAGGGAAATGACTCCATCATCTTTTAATTTTCCAATCGTTCGGTTGATCGTCTTGACCGTGATCCCGCATTCTTCAAAAAGCTCCTGTCTGGTTTTCTGGATCACGATTTCTTTCGTATCTTCGATCCCCAGATGTGCTGCCTGTTTGAGCACGTAGTCAAGCAGAAGAAAGTTCGGTGGATAGAAAAGGCGTGCGCCCCGGTTGTATGAAGAACGGTAAAGTTTATAAGCAACTTTATGCGACACCAGACGCAGAGCTTCCGTTTGAAAGCACGTTAGATGAAGAAAAAATGGAAAATGCAGCCACATTTATATCCGACTGGAAATATGGTGAATACTCTGTAAGAATGTGTAACGGCATCCGATGTCTGTGACAGCGTGGTAAATGGTCAGATCCTGATGAAAGACCGCCAGGTACAGATTCTGGATGAACGTAAGATTCTGCAGAACAATCTCCTGATCCCGGAAGGAACGATGAAGATCATCCTGTATCTGGTGGTCCTTCTCTTCGGAATCTCCCTCTTCGATTCCATCTTCATCGCACTTCCGGCGGCGATTGGCTACCTGCATGCGGCAGCAGGGAACAAAGAAGTATTTGTGTTACTTCCGATTTTATTGATCGCACATGGAATAGGTGTCTTTGCAGGAAGTAAGAATGCAACCAAAATCAACCAGAAGCTCCTCAAACAAATCGTAGCCGTAGCTTCCATCGCGATTGCATGCATAAAATTATTCCTGTAATCTAATTGGGAAGTTATAAAACTTCCAGAGCTAATAAATTTTAAAATCAAATAACATAAAAGCTATCCTCATAAAGCAATATTTTGCCTACTGGATAGCTCTATTTATCATCAAAAAGAAAGAACTACCAAAAACAGTCAACAATGAACAAGGTAACTACACTATGTAAAAAGCTGTCACAACTATTTCAATATTAGAATACCCAGGTCTGCGCTCAAAGTCTTGAGCGCCAGATAGAAAGCAATATGTGTTCAAATTCGATTGTTGTGCAATGGAGATGAAACTCAAAAATTATGGAAGCCTTTGCTGACATAATTTTCGCCCTCAGAGGTTCATCGGAATGTTTTGCACAACGGAATTTGAATACATATTGCTTTCTGTCTGGCGACGACAATCTTCTTTTCGCAGACCGTCCCCATCCCCATTTATGAAATATTTGTGAAAACTCCCCCGCAGATTTGACGAAACACGAAAAAAGTTGTAGTATATATGACGGAATTGTTACAGAAGTGTTAAGAAACGGAGGTACGGATGCAGATTCGAAGTGCAGCAAAATGGATCGCAGTGGCAGCAGGGATACTCGTTGGCGCCGTTATCGTAGGATTTACATTAAAAGATACTACATATATAGAAGCAAAATTGGAACAGATCAAAGGAGCAAGACAGTCTGTTACAGCAGTGGAGAAAACGACAGCAAAGACACAGAAGATAAAAACTGCGGAAACAGTAAAAGAGACACCACTTCCGGAAAGCAGCTGTATTTCTGATTTTGAATTTGCAGGTCAGATGCCGGAGCTTCCTACCGGATGTGAGATCACATCTCTTACGATGGTTCTGAATTATTATGGATATTCTGCGGATAAGATGACAATGGCACTCGATTATTTACCGACAGTTGGATGGACCAACACTTATTACGGAGACAATGGAACTTTATATGGAAATGATATTTACAATTATTTTATAGGAAATCCACAGTCAGAGACGGATGGATTAAGTTGTGGGGCAGGAGCAATCGTGACGGCAGCAGATGGCTATCTTGCAGATAATGGAAATGCAATGAAAGCAGAGGACGAGACAGGATCAAAGCCGGAACAGCTGTATCGTTTTGTAAGTGAAGGAACCCCCGTGGTTGTCTGGGGAACGATCGGTATGGAAGAACGTCAGACAATGGAAAGCTGGAGTACAGAAGATGGAAGAGAAGTCGGATGGGCAATGAATGACCATTGTGTAGTACTGATCGGCTACAGTGCAGACAGTGTAACTGTTGCAGATCCGATAGAAGGAATTGTGAGCTATAACAGAGCACAGTTTGAATCTGCTTTTCGCTCCAGAGGCAATCAGTGTGTGATTTTGAAGAATGTACAATAGAGAAGTGGGAGGTACTTTGCAGATAAAAACAGTCTGTGAAGTATCTCTTCTTTATATATGTGATGAGCTGAGTGCAGAGTTTCGTCTGCTTAAGGAAAGAAGATCAGGATTGTAAAAATATTTCAGAAGAAGTTTGCCAAAGGATTGACAATTTTTCTTTTTTTTGGTATCTTTAGACTATGGTACAAACGTTAGTCTAAAAAGTAAAATGACAAGAAGGAGAGTTACCATGAATTTAGTAACGAATATTCAGAAGTATTCGATCCATGACGGAGATGGAATCCGTACTACTGTATTTTTTAAAGGATGTCCATTAAAGTGCGAGTGGTGTCACAACCCTGAGACACAGCGTTTTGAGAGAGAACTTCAGTGTGATAAAGAAAAATGCGTCGGATGTGGAACCTGTGCGAAGGTCTGTCCGAACGGTGCCATCACGATGGTAGATGGAAAGCCGGAGCTTGACAAAGAAAAATGCCGGCTTTGCGGAAAATGCGATAATTTCTGCCCACAGGGCATTCGGGAAATCGTAGGGCAGGAGTATCCGGTAAAGGAACTGGTTAAAGAATTGATGAAAGACCGGATGTTTTATGAACAGTCCGGTGGCGGAGTTACACTTTCCGGAGGGGAAGTGATGGCGATGTCAACCGATTATATTTTACAGATTGCAAAGGCACTTAAAAAAGAAGAAATTTCGCTTACCATTGACACCTGCGGATATGTTTCGTATGATAAATTTGAAGCAATTTTACCGTATGTAGATACGTTTTTATATGACGTAAAAGTGATGGATCCGGAATTACATAAAAAGTATATTGGAGTTGACAATAAGCTGATCCTGGATAATCTGGTGAAGCTTTCTGACGCAGGGGCAAGGCTCTACATCCGTATCCCTACGGTCAAGGAAGTGAACGGCAATGTGCAGAACATGGAAGACACCATTCATTTTCTGAAGGAACACGGCATTCATCCGGCTCAGGTCAATCTGCTGCCTTACCACAATACAGGAAGCAGCAAGTATCCAAAGCTGGATATGGAATACAAAGGAACTGATTTACACGCACCGGAAAAAGAAGAGATGGAAAGTTTTGTAAAGCTTTTTCAGGATGCAGGGTATACCAACACAAAAATAGGAGGATAAGAAAATGGCAAGAGGCATGAATGAAAGAATTCAGAAGCTGAGAGAACTGAGTGTTACAACACCGGTTCATATCGATCTCGAAAGAGCAAGAATCGAGACAGATTTTTACAGAAAAAATGATGGGAAATATTCGATTCCGGTTATGAGAGCCATGGTATTAAAGGAATATTTTTCAAAGAAGACACTTTATCTGGGAGACGGTGAACTGATCGTCGGTGAAAAAGGAAAAGACCCACAGGCTTCTCCTACATTCCCGGAACTTTGCTGTCACAGCAAAGAAGATATGGTAGTCATGAGTGAACGTGACCTTGTATCTTTCCATACAACAGAAGAAGACCGTGAGATCCAGGAGAAGGAAATCATTCCTTACTGGTCAGGACGAAGCATGAGAGAGAAGATCCTTGCAGCTATGACTCCGGAATGGAATGACTGTTATTCAGCAGGTATGTTCACAGAGTTCATGGAACAGAGAGGACCTGGACATACATGTGGTGGCGAACAGAACTTCAAAGTCGGATATCAGGAGTACAAAGAAAAAATCAAAAAGACAATGGATGCACTGGATTTCATGAATGATCCGGAAGCTACTGATAAGCTTGAAGAACTTAAAGCAATGGATATTGCATGTGATGCGGTTATCATTCTTGGAGAAAGATATCACAAGCTTGCCCTTGAAATGGCAGAAAAAGAAGCAGATCCTACACGTAAGAAAGAATTAGAGCAGATTGCAGCCAACCTGGAAGTTGTACCGGCTCACAAACCGCAGACCTTCTGGCAGGCAATCCAGTTATACTGGTTCACACATCTTGCAGTTACAACAGAACTGAACCCATGGGATGCATTCAGCCCGGGACGTCTGGACCAGCATCTGATCTCTTACTATGAAGCAGATACAGAAGCAGGAATCCTTGATGACGAGAAAGCAAAAGAACTGCTGGAATGCTTATGGATCAAATTCTACAACCAGCCGGCACCAGTTAAAGTAGGTATTACCTTAAAAGAAAGTGCTACTTATGTAGATTTTGCAAATATCAACACAGGTGGAGTTACACCGGATGGCAAAGATGGTGTTAATGCGGTCAGCTATCTGATCCTTGACTGTATGGATGAGATGAAGCTTGTACAGCCGAACTCTAATGTAACCATCAGCAAGAAGACACCGGCACGTTTCCTCAAGAGAGCATGCGATATTTCAAGAAAAGGATGGGGACAGCCGGCATTCTACAATACAGAAGCACAGATCATGGAGCTTGTTAATGCAGGAAAGACTCTGGAAGATGCCCGTCGTGGTGGATCTTCAGGTTGTGTAGAGACAGGTGCATGGGGAAGTGAAGCATATATCCTGACCGGTTATATGAATATTCCGAAGATCTTCCAGCTGACTCTTTACAATGGATATGATGCAATGTCAGGCAAACAGCTTGGACTGAAGCTTGGATATGCAAAAGACTTCAAGACATTTGATGAGCTCTGGGATGCATTCAAGAAACAGATGAAACATTTCATCGATATCAAGATCCGTGGAAACAATGTAATCGAGAGATTATATGCAGAAAATATGCCGGCACCGTGTCTTTCCGTTGTAACAAACGACTGTATCAGCAATGCAAAAGATTACAATGCAGGTGGAGCAAGATACAATACGAACTACATTCAGGGTGTCGGTATTGGAACTGTTACAGACTGTATCGCAGCTGTTAAATACAATGTATTTGACAAGAAGAACTTTACAATGGAAGAACTGATCGAAGCAATGGATCACAACTTTGAAGGATACGATGCAATCTACCGTATGGTTCACGACAAGACACCAAAGTATGGTAACGATGATGACTACGCAGATGATCTGATGCAGGATGTATTCTATCTGTATCATGACCTGATCACAGGACGTCCGACTATGAGAGGCGGAAAATACGGAGTCGATATGCTTCCTACAACCTGCCATGTTTATTTCGGAGATGTAATCGGAGCAACAGCTAACGGACGTAAAGCACATATCCCGGTTTCAGAAGGTATTTCACCAGAGAAATCAGCAGATGTAAATGGACCGACAGCTGTTATCAAATCATGTGCTAAGATGGATCATCTTGCTACAGCAGGAACACTTCTGAATCAGAAGTTCACACCGGACGTTGTAGCAGGAGAGAAAGGCCTTGACAATATGGCAAGTCTGATCCGCAGCTACTTTGCAATGGATGGACATCACGTACAGTTCAACGTTATCGACAGAAAGACTCTGCAGGAAGCGCAGAAGCATCCGGAAGATTACAGAGATCTGATCGTGCGTGTTGCAGGATACAGTGATTTCTTCCGTAACTTAAGCAAACCGCTTCAGGATGAGATCATCAACCGTACAGAGCAGTCATTCGAATAGAAAATAACCAGAGAAATTGAAAAAGGTTAAATAAAGGAAGAGGCAGGAGCGCCGCAATGCAGAGAGTAATCTGTGTGCGGTGCTTCTGTTATTTTTTGAACCGGGAAGAAAAATTTTGGTAAGAATATCGTGGATTCTGAGAGCTATTTGGTGTACTATCAAGATAGAAAAAAGAGTGGGAGCAGAACGAAAATTACAGTAGGAAGGAGTAATGGATATGCAGATCAATCAGGAGCGATTAAAGGAAAGGATAGAGCGGATCAATGAGATGAGCCGGGATGAGACAGGCGGTTATACACGTCTGGCATTCGGTGAAAAAGAGACGAAAGCGCGGATGATGGCAAAAGAGATGATGCTGGAAGCAGGACTGGATGTAGAAATCGATGCGGCTGGAAATCTTATGGGACGCCTGTATCCGGAAAACTGGAACGAAAAGGAGCGGCGTGGTGTGATTGCGACAGGTTCCCACATTGATACGGTACGAAATGGAGGAAAATTTGACGGGTTACTTGGAAGTATAGCAGGAATTGAAGTGGCACAGTGTCTGAAAGAAAATCATGTAAAATTAAAGAGACCGTTTGAAGTGATCCTCTTTACAGATGAAGAAGGTGCCAGATTTAACGCGGGAATGGTTGGAAGCAAGGCGATTGCCGGTCTTGGAATGGAACGTCCGCTTAGTGAATATACAGACAATGAGGGCATCAGTGAAGAGACGGCAATGCAAAAGTGCGGATATCATCCGGAAAAGCTGGAAGAGGCAGCACATGCAGAGAAATATGAGAAATTTGTTGAGCTTCATATTGAACAGGGAATTGTGCTGGAACGAGAAAAAAGGCAGATCGGAATTGTAACCGGAATCAAGGGACCTTACTGGATTGAAGGAAGTTTTGAGGGAGAGGCAAATCATGCAGGCGGTACACCGATGAACATGCGGAAAGATGCCATGACGGCCGCTGCAAATTATATTGCAGAAGTAGAAAAAATAGCATCCTGTCTGGGAGATATGTTTGTGGCAACAGTGGGAACACTCAAAGTACATCCGGGTGGAATCAATACGATTCCGGGAAGAGTAGACTATACGATCGATATCAGAGATACGGATATGGAGCGCAGGGCACGGGGAATCCGGGAAATAAAAGAAGCGGCAGTGAAGATTTCGGACAGATTTCATGTAGAGAGTACCCAGAACTGTCTGAAAGATGCAAAGGCAGAGCTGATGAACGAAGCAATTGTAGACACAATCGAAGATGTGTGCAAAAAGCGGGGATATACATATATGCGTATGCCGAGTGGCCCGTTTCATGATACCTTATCGATGGCACATATCTGTGATGTGGGAATGATTTTCGTGCCAAGTATCGGAGGAGTGAGTCATTCACCATATGAAGATACGGCATGGGAAGACGTATTTGCAGGAGCGCAGGTGCTGGCAGATACTATGGAAAATCTTGTCGGTTAATTTGAAGCAGAAACGGTATGTATTTGTCCGAATATTACAATTGAAATATTGACATAGGAAAATGGTTGTACTATCATCTGATTAGTTGATAGTACAACCATTTTGTTTCACAGGAAATTCAGAAGGAACTTCCTGTGAAATAAAATGTACTACGCGCCGGAGATGTGCACTCGCACGAAGATGAAGAATGTTGCAGGCGTTCCAGGCTGAGAAGCGCTGTAGGCAGAAGCGATATGTATAAAGTGAGAGAGGAAATATTTTATGGACAGTACGCAGAGAAGAATCACAAAGATTGCCCGTGAGGTCAGCAAATTTACGGTACAGACAATGAAAGAAGAAGGGATTGGAACCGCAGAATTTGACGTGATCCACCTGGTCAGACATAATCCGGGGATCACGCAGAAAAAGGTCTGTGAGACCTTGAAGATTGATAAGGGAGCGGCGGCAAAGCGTGTGGCAAGTCTGGAGCATAAGGGCTATCTGGTCAGAGAAGTAAATCCGGAGGATAAAAGAAGCCAGCTTCTTTATGCGACAGAACAGGCAGAAAGTCTGAAGAATTCCAAGGCACATATTGAGACTGTCTTTTATGAATGGCTTCTGGAAGATCTTCCGGAAGCAGAAAAAGAAACATTTTGTGCGACACTTGATAAGCTGTACTGGAAGTCAAAGGAAGAAAGAAGAACCGGATTTACGAAGATTGCAAAGAGGCTTGCAGAGGAAGAAGGGGAAAAAGATGCGTAAAAAGGGATTTCAGGCAGACCGGGTTCTTTCATACTTTAAGGCAGAGTGGAAAGTCCTTCTAATCGTAGCAGTATCGGGAATGATCTACAACCTGGGGCTTCTTGCCGGACCGTGGTTTGAAGGAAAGATGACAGGCACTCTGGCACAAATATTAAAGGGAACGGCGTACTTTTCCGATATGCTGATCCTGGTGACCGGCTATGTGGCAGCGATTGTCGTGGTGCAGATTTCCAGATATATCAAAAGATTCTACGTCAGAAGATTTGCAAATAATGTTAACCGGAAGATGAAGCAGGTCATTTACCGGAGCCTGGTCATGAAGAGCAGACCGAGCCTCCGTGAGGAAGGGGAAGGAGATGTGATGACGAAAGCAATCCTTGATGTGGATGACTGCGCGGAGGGAATGCGCAAATTTACAACGGAAATTTTTGATACAGGTGTAGCACTGGCATCCTATGCAGGGATGCTGCTTTTTTATGACTGGCGCCTGGCTTTGCTGTGCATGATCTTTCCAACGATATCCTATGTTACTGCTGAGAAAATGAAAAAAATGATCCAGCGTACCGGTGCGGCATATAAGAAACAAGCAGGAATTTTAAGCGATGCAACTCTTGACCGGGCAAAGAACGCGATCACCTATCGTGTATTTGGCTGTGAGAGTGAAAGGAAAGAATCCTATGAAGAAAATCTGGAGGCTTATGAGAAATCAGCGGTAAAAGCAAATATCTGGAATGTGGCAATGCCACCGGTTTACCGGGTGATCTCGATGGCAGGTGTTCTTTTTATCTTATATTTCGGACAGAGAAATGTTCTTGGAACCGGATGGAAGACATGGAGTATTGCGGCATTTACCACTTTCCTGTCCTGTTTTGTCAAGCTGTCTGTGAAGTCTTCCAGCGCAGCGAAGCTGTTCAATGCGGTCCATAAAGCACAGGTGTCCTGGAGGCGGATCAAACCACTGATGCATACGGATGTGGAAAACGGCGAAGAAGAGGAGCCGGTATCGAAAGAAAAGATCAGCCAGACGGGGAATCTGGAAGTACAGCATTTAAGCTTTGCATATCCAGATGGGAAACAGATTCTGAATGATATTTCTTTTACGGCAAAGCCTGGACAGATCATCGGAATCACCGGTGCAGTAGCGTGCGGAAAATCCACGCTTGGAAAAGTATTTCTGTGTGAATATCCGTATGAAGGGAAGGTCCAGTATCAGGGAGAAGAATTACAGAATCTGTCACAGAAAAAACTGGCAGATGTAGTTGGGTATCTGGGACACGATCCGGAGCTTTTCAATGATACACTGGAAAATAATATCTTAATGGGCGATCAGGTGAATGCGGAAGAACTGTTAAAAGCGGTATGTCTGGATCAGGAGGTTGCAGAAATGCCGGAAAAAATCCAGACACTGGCAGGAAACGGCGGTGTGTGTCTTTCGGGCGGACAGGCGCAGCGGCTTGCACTTGCCAGAACCTTATGCCACAAGAAACCGGTCATAATTCTGGATGATCCGTTTTCAGCACTTGACAGAAGCACGGAAAAGGAAATCTATGCGAATTTAAGGCAGATCACAAAGGATCAAATTGTGCTTTTGATTTCACACAGACTCTATCTGTTTCCACAGATGGATCAGGTGATCTGGATGGAGCATGGAAAAACGGTGACAGGTACGCATGAGGAACTGGTGAAGAAGATACCGGAGTATAAAGAGCTTTTTGAAGTACAGGAAGGAGGCGTGGCAGATGAAGCAGAGTAATCAGGTAAGAACGATTATATTCCAGACGGTAAAAAGACAGAAAACCCTTTCTTTTGGAATTCTGGCAGCTGTGATCGGAGCCATTGTAACAGACCTTTTGCCGCCGCTGATCCTTGGAAAGATCATTGACACGATCACAGCCGGAAAAGCAGTGACCTTTGCCATGATCGTGCTGTACTTTGCGCTGCTTGCACTTACCGGATTTGCAGAGGCGGCGCGGGAAGGGATGCTGACTGTATTCGGACAGAAGATCACCCACGCACTCCGCAGCAGTCTGATGGGAAAATTTGTGAATCTTACTGCAGATGAGATCAATCGTCAGGAACCGGGAACGCTGGTTTCAAGGTTTGTAGGAGATGTGGATACCGTAGAGAATCTGTTCACATCCGGAATTATCAGCATGTTTGCAGATGCCTGCAAGATTATCAGTATTCTTGTAGTAGTCTGGTTTCAGAATAAAGGATTGATGTTAGTGCTTCTGGTTGTACTGCCGGTATTATTTGCATATACAAGACATGTGCAGAAAAATATGCTTACCGCACAGATCGAGAACCGCCGGGCAGTCGGAAGAGCATCTGGGCATGTTCCGGAGACGCTTCACAATATCCGCACGATCCATTGTCTGAAAAAAGAAAAATATATGGAAAAACGGTACGACCAGTATATCGGTGAGAGCTACCAGGCAATGGAGCGGACCAATTTTTATGATGCGATTTATTCACCGATCGTTCTGATCCTGAATGCAGTAGTTGTCGCAGTGGTGATGCTGTTTTCTGCAACAGGGAATCAGAAGGTACTGGTATTTTTCGGAATGTCTGCAGGAACGGCTGTGGCAGTCATGAACTATATTTCCCAGATCTTCACTCCTGTAGAAAGTCTTGGTATGGAGATCCAGACGATTCAGTCTGCGATTGCGGGAATCCACAGAATCAATGAATTTTTTACACTGGAAGAAAAGAAAAAATCAGAAGGGCAGGAAAAAGCATCGCAGGAAGATGCATTTGTGACATTTGAAGATGTGACCTTCGGATATGATGAGCATATAGTACTGGATCATATGAGTTTTCAGGTAAATACAGGAGAACAGGTGACATTAGCCGGAAGGACAGGGGCAGGAAAAAGCACGATCATGAAGCTGCTTCTCGGACTTTATGAGCCACAACAGGGAAAGGTTCTGATCGGTGGTGTTCCGGTGGCAAAGGTTTCCGAAAAAGAGAGACGAAGCCTGTATGGATATGTAGAGCAGATCTTCCATATGGTTCCGGGAACGGTGCGGGATCAGATCACCCTGTATGATGAAGAGATTTCGGAAGAACAGGTGCGGAAGGTTGCAGGACTGACCGGTCTGGTAGAAACGATCGAAGAGATGGAAGATGGCTATGACACTGTGTGCATACCGGAGCTGTTTTCACAGGGACAGTGGCAGCTTTTGTCTATTGCAAGGGCGGCAGTTACAGAACCGAAACTTCTGCTTTTGGATGAGATCACGGCGAATCTGGATGCAGATACTGAAAAAGCGGTGATGACAGCGTTGAAACGAGTGACAGAAAACCGGACGGTGATTTCCATTTCACACAGGACTTCGGCGGAGCTTGGGCGTGTGATTCCAGTATAATTGAAAAAAGGTTGTGCGATTTATAAGATAGGGTGAAGAGAAGAATCGCATAACCTTTTTTTATAGCAATCAAGTATTTCCCGCATGGACGAAAGTTTATGCGGGAAATTGCATTGTAAAATGAAAAACATTTTCAAATTTCATTGACATACACAAATAATGTGATAAAATGAAAACGATTTCCAAATTGAAGGGAGAAGGTCAGTATGACAAAAGCGCCATATAAAACAAAACAAATGACCGAAATACTTACCTTCCTGAAATCGGTACAGGGGAGACATGTTACTGTGAATGAAATCTGCGATTTTTTCAGAAAAAAAGGAATTTCTGTCGGGACTACGACCATTTACCGCCATCTGGAAAAGATGGTGAAAAAAGGTCTGGTCGCAAAGTATGTAGTAGACGGTTCGAGCAGTGCCTGTTTTGAATATATCGGAGATCATGGGGAAGAACATGAAAACTGCTATCATTGCAAATGCGAGAAATGTGGAAAGCTGATCCATTTACAGTGCAATGAGGTAGAAAGCTTAAAACAGCATATGCAGCAGCATCATGATTTTCAGATGGATCCGCATCGTACCGTGTTTTACGGAATCTGCAGTGAATGCAGAGAGAAAGAATAAATGAAATGTATTAACAGATGCAATCTGGGAAAGGAGAAGGATATGGATACTGGAAAGAAAAAAGGTATGGCAGCGGCTATATGTGTTTTTCTTATATTTGTAACGTTTGCTTCTCTTTTTTATGTTGCCAGAGAGGAAAATCATAACTGTACGGGAAAGGACTGTCCAATCTGTGCCTGTATCCATCAGGTTAAGCAGGTTCTTAGGAATCTGGGAACAACACCGGCAGTTGATTTTTGTAGTACTCCGGTGATTCTTGCTTCAGAAACTGTTGTTTTGCTATGTTTCTGGATTGTTTTGTCAATTTCGTTAGTTCACCAAAAGGTAAGATTAAATGATTGAATAAAACTATTTTACAAAGAAGAGGTATGAAAAGACATACCTTTCTTTTTGTGCACCATTTTTCAAACAAATGTAGATAATGGAGGTTTTATTCATGAAAAAATATATAGCAATTCTACTGGTCGCTGCGATGGCGACTCTGGGCATTTCTGCCTGCCGGAAGGAAAATTCCAATAAAGAAACAAAAGTTCAGAAAGATTCTGATATGAAAGTTGTGACAACCATTTTCCCGGAATATGACTGGGTACGTCAGATTGCTGGAGAAGAAGCGGATCAGATGGATATCACCATGCTTCTTGACAATGGTGTGGATCTGCACAGTTATCAGCCGACTGCAGAGGACATCATGAAAGTATCGGATTGTGACCTGTTTGTATATGTCGGCGGCGAATCGGATGCATGGGTGGATGATGCGTTAAAACAGGCGAAGAATAAAGATATGCAGGTGGTCAATCTGCTTGATGTACTTGGACACAGTGTGAAAGAGGAAGAAGTGATTGAAGGAATGGAGCCTGAAGAAGAGGAAGAAGAAGGCGGAGAGGAAGAAGAGTCGGAATATGATGAGCATGTATGGCTTTCTGTGAAAAATGCAGAAGTGCTGAGTAAGGCAATTGCAGACGCGCTGGAAAAAGCAGACCCGGATCATAAGGATATTTATCAGGAGAATGCATCTGCATACAGTGAAAAGCTGAAAGACCTGGATGCTAAGTACCAGGAAGTTGTTGATGGCGCGTCACAGAAAACACTGCTGTTTGGTGATCGTTTTCCATTCCGTTATCTGGTAGATGATTATGGATTAAGCTATTATGCTGCATTTGTCGGATGCTCGGCAGAAAGTGAAGCAAGCTTTGAAACAATTTCATTCCTGGCGAATAAAGTAGATGAGTTGGGACTAAAGGATATCATGACGATTGAAAATTCCAATCAGAAAATTGCAAAGACGATCATTGAGAACACCAAAGAGAAAAATCAGAAGATCCTGACAGTGGATTCCATGCAGTCTACAACATCGGATGATGTGAAGAATGGCACAACTTACCTGTCAGTGATGGAAAAGAATCTTGAAGTATTAAAAGAAGCTTTGCAGTAGGAGGGAATATGTCACAAATTATATGTCGGGATCTGGCAATCGGATATGAGGGAAAAACAGTCGTGCAGAATATAAACCTTTCGGTAAAGAAAGGGGACTATCTGTGCGTGATCGGGGAAAATGGGGCTGGTAAGTCTACTTTTATGAAGACTTTACTGGGACTTTTACCACCAGTGAGCGGGAAAATAGAATTCCATGATGGGCTGAAGAAGAATGAGATTGGATATTTGCCACAGCAGACAGAGGTGCAAAAAGATTTTCCGGCATCCGTGAGAGAAATTGTTCTCTCCGGATGTCAGAATCACCTTGGCTTCTGGCCGTTTTACCGTACAAAAGAGAAAAAATACGCAGAAGATATGATGAAAAAACTGCAGATTACTCATCTGTCAAAACGTTGCTACAGAGAATTGTCCGGAGGGCAGCAGCAGAGAGTTCTGCTTGCAAGAGCACTTTGTGCGACCAGGAAAATCCTGCTTCTGGATGAACCGGTTTCCGGGCTGGATCCACAAATGACAGAAGAAATGTATCGGTTAATTGAGAAAATCAACCGGGAAGACAAGATAACGATCATTATGATTTCGCATGATATCCGTGGAACCATGGAATATGCAAGTCATATCCTGCAGATTGGTCAGGAAGTTATTTTCGAATCGAAAGAAAATTATCTGCGGGCGCATACAAAGAGAAGAACTCTGGAAAATACAGGAGGGGAAAAATGATAGAAAAACTGATATTTTATATGGGATATCCTTTTGTGCGGTATGCACTGATCGTTGGCATACTGATTGCACTTTGTTCCTCCTTACTTGGAGTGACACTGGTATTGAAAAGATTTTCGTTTATCGGAGACGGCTTATCCCATGTCGCATTTGGAGCGATGGCGGTGGCATCGGTTTTAAATATTACAAATAATATGCTGTTCATCCTTCCGGTAACGGTCGTATGTGCGATTTTATTATTACGGACAGGAAAAAATACAAAAATAAAAGGAGATGCGGCGATTGCAATGATCTCAGTTGGAGCACTTGCAATCGGTTATCTGCTTATGAATGTATTTGCGACAGGTCCTAATCTTTCAGGAGATGTATGTACTACATTATTTGGATCTACTTCTATTTTAACATTGAAGATTGAACAGGTGTGGCTGTGTGTGGTATTGTCGGTTGTGGTTGTTGTGTTATTTATCGTATTTTATCATAAAATTTTCTGCGTGACCTTTGATGAAACGTTCGCAAAGGCGACAGGCATCCGGGCAGACCGTTATAATTTGCTGATCGCCGTGATCACAGCGCTGATCATCGTACTTGCAATGAACCTGGTAGGCTCGTTACTGATCTCGGCACTGGTCATCTTTCCGGCACTATCCGCGATGCGTATCTTTAAAACATTTTTCAGTGTAACGGTATGTTCGGTTGTATTATCTGTGTGCTGTGCGATCAGTGGGATGCTTTTGTCGATTCTGGCAGGGACACCGGTTGGTTCAACGATCGTGGCAGCCGATATTGTGGCCTTTTTGATCTGCTGCATGATCGAAAAAATCGCGGGAGGGAAATAAAGTGAAAAAATTACAGAAATGGCTGATATTGTTTGTGGGAATTCTTTTGATAACCGGATGCAGAGAAAATGTAAGCGGCAAAAAGAAAGTGAATAACGGGAAAGCCGTTAATGATGTATTAGAGAAACAGACAAAAGCGGAAGAGCAGAAGGAACAGACAGAGGAAAAGGACAAGAAAAAAGAAAGTACAGATACTTCAGAAAATACGGGGACAGAAGATGTAGATTATGATCTTACAGAAATGAATAGTGATATGGTCTACGCGACAGTTTACCAGATGATGGTGGGACCGGAGCAGTATGAAGGAAAAACAATCCGGATCGACGGGATTTATTATATAAGTAAGGATGAAGCGACAGGGAATATCTATCATTTTTGCGTGATCAAAGATGCGCTGGCGTGCTGCGCGCAGGGACTGGAATTTGTCCGGAAAAATGAGGAAGAATTGTCGGATGAAGATTATCCGGAACAGGAAACAGAAATTATCGTTCAGGGAACGTTCGAGACATATAAAGAACCAAATGATGAGACTTTGTATTGCAGGATCACAGATGCGGATATGCAGATAAAAGAATAAGAAGAGAAAAGATAGATCATGAAGAAATACGGGAAAAGGATTAGCAGATATTTGATGAAAAACAAAAGAGGAAGATTTTATTGTGTGGCAGGTGTGTTGTATCTGCTGGCAATTTTGTTTGTCATGAATGATGTCTGGCTGTATCAGACACCGATCGTGAAAGTGACAAAAGTGGTGACAATTGTAGAAGGGAAAAGCAAAAGTACCCGTGGAACAGAAGAAACGAAATATAAGCAGAGTCTTTATGGCAAGATTATAAACGGAGAAGACAAAGGGAAAGAAGTCAGGATTGCCAATGAATACACAACAACGGAAATGCTTGCTCAAAAATACCATAAAGGTGATCGGGTGTTTTATAAGGGATCATCGATCATTGGAGTAAAGCGGGATACTATGCTGGCTGTTATGCTTGGATTCCTTGCGCTTCTGCTCATTGGGATTGCCGGAAAGCAGGGCGGTTTGACGATCATAACAGCAATGCTGAATATCCTGATTTTTGTGATCGGTTTCTGGATGGCGGATGACACATCGGAAATTTTGAGTGTATGTAGCAGACTGATCCTTTTTTTCGCAGTGGTAACACTTGTTGGATTAAATGGAATCCACAGAAAAACTTTTGCCGCACTATTGACAACACTATGTGTCCTGTTTATGATCATGGGGATATTTGATCTTGTTATGCAGCATATGGAAGAACTGGATTATTCGACGATGGAATATCTGGGCAGTATTGATAATCCGGATGAAATTTTCCATGCAGAGATCCTGTTGTCAGGACTCGGTGCCATCATGGATGTGGCGGTTGCCATATCGGTGGCTTTAAGCGAGATTGTTGAGCAGAAACCGGAAGTAAAATTTGTGGAACTTTTCCGTTCAGGTAGAGAGATCGGATATGACATTATGGGAACAATGATCAATGTGCTGTTGTTTGTGTTTGGCTGCGGTCTGATTCCTACATGTTTGATCCGGATGAACAATGAGGTGCGTTTTGTTACCATTGTAAAATTGCATATTCCATGTGAATTATGCCGTTTCTTTGTAGAAAGTATCGGAATTGTACTGGCGATCCCAGTGTCTATTCTCATAACAGCAGTTATGATGAAACTATCTGTGAAAAAGAGGAAAAAAAGATGTTGATCATATTGGGACTGATTCTAATGATAGTAGTAGTGCTTGTCGGAGGGGACAGAGGCGTCATGTCTCTGATCGCTCTGGCGGGAAATATTTTGTGCCTGAGCCTTGCAATCTGGCTTTATGCTGTCGGAGCACCCGTGTTTCTGGTTACTGTAGGTGCAGGAATTTTTATTTCCTGTATCACTTTGTTTTATCAAAATGGGACGAATATTAAAACCTGGAGTGCATTTCTTGCGGTTGCAATTACAATGTGTGTGTTATTTGCATTTATTTATCTGGTCGTATGGAAAAGTGGGGCGGGAGGCTTGAATGAGATCCAGGCAGCCGGAGAAGATGTTTTCTATTATAATATGAACCTGGATATCAGTATGCCTAAGGTTGCAACAGCCGTAATCGTACTCAGCACGTTAGGAGCTGTGATCGATATGGCGCTGACAGTAACAACTTCCGTATATGAGGTGAAATGTCATAAGCCAGATATCAAAATGAACAAACTGGTTCAAAGTGGAATGAAGATTGGAAAAGATGTGATCGGAACAACTGTTAATACGTTATTGTTTGCATATCTGGGAGAATCGCTGTTGTTATTCGCGTATTTGAGAATGCAGAATTATTCCATTGAGCTGTTGCTCAACTCCAAAATTCTTTTTCAGAACTGTATTTCCATGATTTTTGGAGCAATTGCCTGCATAATGGTAATGCCGGTTTCAGCGGTTCTGATCGCAAAAAACTGTGAGCTTTTTGATTGGATGGAAAATAGTAAATAGCAGGTTGACAACAGGGAAATACCTGTGATAAACTTGTTTGGAATCAAACTGTTTATGAGTGAACAATTTATTCATGAACAGTTTTCTTTTTTTGAAGAAGCAAAAAGTGGAAGGAGGAAAGTCATTTGTGTGAAGGATGTGAAGAGAGAATCCACGTGGGACATCAGGTGCACCGGATAGACCGTTCGATTTCAAAACTGCTGGAAATGCGTGTAAAAGAAGAAGGACTGGATGAGATTGCCCTGATGCATGGCTGGATCTTACGCTATCTGTATGAACATCAGGATAAGGAAATTTATCAGAAAGATATAGAAAAGTATTTTGGTATCTGCCGTTCAGCGGTAACAAATATTATCCAGACTCTGGAGAAAAAAGGGTACATCTGCCGTGCATCGGTTGCAAGTGATGCGCGTCTGAAAAAAGTAATGCTGACAGAAAAAGGACGGGAAAACCATGAAAAACTGGGAGAAATTTTTCAGAAAATGGATGCGCAATTGGAAGAAGGCATTACAGAAGAAGAATTACATGCATTTATGCATGTGATCGATAAAGTTTATTACAATATGGAAAAAATGAAAGACTAACTATTAAAAGTCAAGACCTAAAATGATATTTTTTTGAATAAAGTACAGAAATGTATTTTAGATATGTTGAGAACTCAGTTAGAGTTCTTTGAACCTTGAAAACTGCATGACA
>Ga0129313_1000420_pt1 | contig 37179 bp, 33 predicted proteins | sample O1105metagenome_FD_94436 | JGI IMG/M metagenome (GOLD analysis project Ga0129313, IMG submission 94436) | Orangutan group fecal microbial communities from fecal samples from Wisconsin, USA - O1105 metagenome | ecosystem: Host-associated > Mammals > Digestive system > Large intestine > Fecal...
GATGGCTATTTATGAACGATGGAATGAAATGAAAGTATCTGATGCAGCGAAACGATTGGGAGTGTCAACAAAATCTGCAAGCCGGTGTTTTGATGAACTGGAATATTTAAATATTGATGTGTTGGGCATGAAAGGTAAATCAAGAGTAATAAATATTTCGAATGACCGAAAACAAGTATGGCAGCAGATTGAAAACGTATTAAGAAATCCGGTGATTCGAAGATTTGTTCTGAGAGAAGATATGAAACTAGAAAAGAAAGCAGGTATTTCTGCTTTGTGTGAGTATTCTCTTTTGTCAGATAATGTTTATCCTACTTATGCAGTAACAAAGAAAGAACTGAAAGATAGTGGAGTGAAAGTGGAAAAACAAGTGAGTGAATTGGAAGAAATTGGCTGTGTTGTTTGGGAACTGGGATATTTCATTGATTTTTCAGGAAAAGGATTGCAGGATCCTTTGAGCGTAGTATTGTCACTGACAAGAGAAGAGCAAGAAGAGGAGCGGGTTGATATTTCTATTAATGAGATGTTGGAGGAATATGTATGGTCAAAGGATTAGATACATTTTGGAAGTACTTTGCAGATTATGAAGAATAAAAAAGATGTTTTGCGTATTGCTTCGGAGCTTATGCTTGAAAAAGTAGAAGAATTGCCGATAGCAGTAGATGCCGATATACATAGCTTTATTGACCTATTGGAGCAGGAACCATTTGATCAAAATTCTTTGAAAAGATATGGACTGAAAAATGAGGATATTGTGGAATTATTGAAGCGAGTATTTGGATAAAAATGTGATGTGTTATACAGTTGATTTGTACCCCATTTTTTACACCTTTTGCGGACAATATTATGCGAAAATAAACCAGGTTATGCCAGAAAACAAAAATTTACATAGGCCTACAAAGCCCGAAATATCAAGAAAAACTAAGAAATGCGAGGTTATGCAACAATGATAAAAATACTTTTTATCTGCCACGGCAACATCTGCCGCTCCACCATGGCAGAATACGTCATGAAATATTTAGTCAGACAATCCGGCATGGAGTCCGATTTTGTCATCGATTCTGCCGGTACAAGCAACGAGGAGTATGGAAACCCGGTCCACCGCGGCACGCAGAAGAAACTCCGCGAGGAAGGCATCCCGTGTGGCGATCACCGTGCACGCAAGATGCGTAAAGAAGAATATGCCGCGTTCGATTACATTATCTGTATGGAACGATACAATATACAGAATATTATGAGAATTATCGGAAGTGATCCGGAACACAAGGTACAGAGACTTCTGGACTACACGGATCGCCCGGGAGACATTGCAGATCCATGGTATACGGGGAATTTTGATGAGACATTCGATGATGTGATGGAAGGATGCCAGGCATTTCTCGGCTATCTGATGGAGCATCCGCAATAAATCTTCGGATAAGGAATCAAAAGAAAAGATGTAGCCAAAGGAAAACGAAAAAGAAAAGAGAAGTAATCTGAGTTTAGAAAAGGATTTCACTTTAAAGCACAAGCGTCATAGCATGGGGAATCCATTCCGTATCAGATACCTCTCTTTTTTATTTTAGAATTTATGATTGCATCAATTAAATTTCTATTATTCTGGAAGATACTGTATTATTGATAGCTTATAAACGTATCAACCACAAATTCTCAGTCTTATCTCTCCCATCTTCCACTGGCTCCACAAGGAAGTACCAGCCCATTTGAAGATACCGGAAGCCCAATCTCCTGTGAAGCCACATGTCCACCGTATTTCTTAAGCTCAGTCGCGATCATATAAGTCAGTACTGCCGGGGCAAGTCCTGTCGTATAAGAATTGATCAGGAAGAACAGCGGATCATCGGATAAAATCTTCGTACAGAGTTTTATCAGTGGATGAATTGCGTCTTCAATCTTCCAGATCTCGCCCTTTGGTCCACGACCGTAGGAAGGTGGATCCATGATGATCGCATCGTAATGATTGCCGCGGCGGATTTCGCGTTCTACGAATTTGACACAGTCATCAACCAGCCAGCGGATCGGTGCGTCGCCGAGTCCGGAAGAAACAGCATTTTCTTTTGCCCATGTAACCATTCCCTTGGAAGCGTCTACATGAGTTACGTGTGCGCCGGCAGCAGCTGCTGCAAGTGTTGCACCACCGGTATAGGCGAATAAGTTTAGTACTTTTACCGGGCGCCCGGCATTGCGGATCTTTTCAGAGAACCAGTCCCAGTTGGTTGCCTGCTCCGGGAAAAGTCCGGTATGTTTAAAATTAAACGGTTTTAAGTTAAAGGTAAGATTCTTATAACTGATTTGCCACTGTTCCGGGAGATCGAAGAATTCCCATTCACCGCCGCCTTTTTTACTGCGGTGATAGTGTGCGTTCGGATGCTTCCAGCGTTTGTCTGTGCGAGGTGTATCCCAGATCACCTGCGGATCTGGACGAACCAGGATGTACTGCCCCCAGCGTTCCAACTTTTCTCCGTCTGAGGAGTCAATTACTTCATAATCTTTCCAACCATCTGCTAACCACATATATTATTAAATCCTTTCTGAAGTGCTTTTTGATAGATTTCCAGTTTTCTATAGTCTTGTTCAATGCATATTTATAGACATACTGTCTTACTTTTCTATTTTATTATAGAAGAAAGGATACTGCAAGAAGCGAATATAAAATATCGCAATAATATACAAAAAGCTATCGCGATAACAATTGGTTTTTGGTAAAAATAACGGGACTATCTGTTTACATAAGGGACGAAGGGTGATAGAATGTATCTATAAGTGAAATGATTCACGTAAAAGAAAGGTGGAAATGAATATTATGGTAACAGTTAATGCAATGGGAGACAACTGCCCGATTCCGGTAATCAAAACAAAAAAAGCGATGCAGGCACTTACAGGACCGGAGACAATCGAAGTATTAGTAGATAATGAGATCGCTGTACAGAATGTTACAAAGCTTGGAAAAGAACAGGGCGGAGAAGTAAGCTCTGAAAAGCTTGGGGAAAAAGAATACAAAGTAACAATCCAGATGCAGGGAGCTCCGGCAGCGGCAGATACAGAAGCTGCATGTGCACCGGATCAGAAGGGTGATCTTATCGTAGTCGTATCTTCTGACCGTATGGGAAGTGGTAACGATGAACTTGGTAAAGTCCTGATCAAAGGATTTATCTATGCAGTTACACAGCTTGATACACTTCCGAAGAAGATGCTTTTCTACAATGGAGGAGCTACTCTTACAACAGAAGGATCAGATTCCATTGAAGATCTGAAGTCTCTGGAGGCACAGGGAGTAGAGATTCTTACATGTGGTACATGTCTTGATTACTATCACTTAAAAGACAAACTTGTTGTTGGTGGTGTAACCAATATGTACAGTATTGTTGAATCCATGGCTGAAGCAGGAAAGATCATTAGACCATAGTTTGAGAACTATATAATAAAGAAGTCCGTATAACGGACAGAGAATATTTAAGAAAAGTTGAGAAATTAAGTATGAATAAAGATATCAGAGAGACACAGTGTATAAGGACATCATGTTGAGGCATCAAAGCAGGTCGAAGGACCCTTGTTCAGGCTCTGGACAAGTTATTAAAAACTGAAGATGGTAACCTCCTGGACAGAAAGAATTTGTCTGTTCGGGCAGATACACTTTGCTCTCTGGTATTAGATGTCGGATAGCAGAAGATGGATGTGGCTGCGCGATTTGATCGAAGGAAATTAAGGAATCCGGTGAGGTTGTATTTATACGAATTTGATCGAGTAGAAAGAGGGAATAATTATGAACTTAAAGCAGCTGGAAGCATTTATTAAAGTATCCGATTCAAAGAGCTTTTCAAAAGCAGCACAGGAACTATATCTGACACAGCCAACAGTAAGTGCGCATATACAGACACTTGAAAAAGAACTGAAAGTGAGACTGTTTGTGCGTAATACCAAGACTGTTAAATTATCTGAGGACGGAAAGACACTTTATCAGTATGCACGTCAGATGATCGAACTGGAACAGGAAATCCAGTCAATGTTTTCAAAAGCAGCAGAGCAGAAAGAAAGATGCATTACGATCGCAACCTCGACGATACCGGCACAGTATATTCTGCCGGATATTCTGGTGAAATTCCGGGAGAGATTTCCGGAAGAACAGTTCAGAATCGTGGAAAGTGACAGCAGTACTGTCATTGAACAGGTAGCATCGCATCTGGTTGATATTGGATTTTCCGGTACAGTAATCGAAAAAGCAAATTGTAAATACATACCGTTTTACCAGGATGATCTGGTTGTTATTATGCCGAATACGAAAGAATATCAGAAAATCGTAAAAGAGCAGAAGGATTTAAAATGGTTGGAAGGAGAACCTCTGATTATGCGTGAGGAGGGATCCGGTACCAGAAAAGAAGCAGAGAAGCAATTAAAAAAGATGGGAATCTCTTTGGATGATCTGAATATTGTTGCGACAATTGAGAATCCGGAAGCAGTCAAGAGATCTGTCAAAAGTGGTCTTGGCATTACGATTATTTCAAGACTTGCGGCTGCAGATGAGATCGAGTCAGGAGAAGTTCTGGAATTCCCGTTTTCACAGGATGGAAGCGGTCGAAACCTGAATCTTGTATACAATAAGAACTATAAACTTCCGGCGGCGGCTGAACATGTGAGAGAATTGATTATAGAAAAGTATGAATTGCAAAAGCAGTCTTTACAATAGAAATTATCAATGATAGAATACATCTATGTGCGCATTTTTGCGGCAGGTAACATGTTAAATGCAAAGTATAAGTTGGGGATAAACAATGAATAAAGAAAAAGTAAGACTGACACAGTATGCAAAAACTTCCGGGTGAGCCGCTAAAGTAGGTCCGGAGACCCTTGCCCAGGTTCTGGGTAAGTTACCAAAATTTGAAGATGAAAATTTGATCGTCGGAATTGAGACATCGGATGATGCAGCGATTTACAAGGTTACAGATGATATTGCGATGATCCAGACGGTAGATTTCTTTACACCGATCGTGGATGATCCGTATATGTTTGGACAGATTGCAGCAGCAAACTCGCTCAGTGATGTTTACGCAATGGGAGGAGAGCCGAAGGTAGCACTTAATATCGTAGGGTTTCCGAACTGTCTTGATCCACAGATCTTAGGAGATATTCTTGCCGGTGGAGCCGATAAGGTAAAAGAGGCAGGAGCTGTTCTGGTTGGGGGACATACCGTACAGGACGACGAGCCGAAGTACGGTCTTTGTGTGTCTGGTTTTGTACATCCGAAAAAGATTTTCAAGAATTACGGATGCAAACCTGGAGATGTGCTGATCCTTACCAAGCAGGTCGGAACAGGAATTGTTAATACGGCAATTAAAGGAGAGATGGCATCTGCAGCTGCAATCAAAGAAGCAGAGATCGTTATGTCTTCATTAAATAAGAAAGCAAAAGAAGTTGTGGATCATTTTCCTGTAAATGCATGTACAGATATTACAGGATTTGGTCTTTTAGGTCACTGCGTTGAAATGGCAGAGGCAAGTAATGTGACATTTGAACTGAATGTTCACGATATTGCATATCTTGATGAAGCAATCAGCTATGCAAAGATGGGCCTTGTTCCGGCGGGGGCTTACAAGAACAAGGGATATTCTTATCAGAAAGTAGATTTCAGAAATGTAGAAGATCATTTTATCGATCTGTTATATGATCCACAGACATCAGGCGGACTGCTCATCAGCGTGGAAGCGCAGTATGCGGAAGCCGTGATGGAAGCATTCGAGAAGAAGAGACTGGATACCAAGGTATCCCTGATCGGAACCGTAACAGAAAAGAGCGATAAACTGATTCGTCTGCACTAGGAATTCAAAGAGGTAGAGGAGAAAATGAATAAAAATTTATTATTTCGCAGTATTCCGAAAGTAGATATTCTGCTTGAAGAACAGGAAATACAGGATCTGATTGATGCATATGGACGTGAACTTGTGATGGATGTGATCCGTGAAGAGATGGATGCGCTCAGAACATTTATCGGAAAGTGCGAGGAAGAAGAGGAAGCGAAAGCGCAGATCGGGATGCTTACGCAGAATATAAAACGACATGCCGGAAAGCTGCATGAGCCGAATATGAAAATGGTGATCAACGGAACAGGAACAGTTCTCCACACCAATCTCGGCCGTGCGCCGATCAGTAAGGAGCATGTTGAGAGACTGGCAGGAATTGTGAGTGGTTACTCCAATCTGGAATACAATCTGGAAGCAGGGGCACGTGGAGAGAGATATTCTCATTTTGAAAAACTGCTTTGCAAACTGACCGGGGCAGAGGCTGCGATGGCGGTCAACAACAATGCTGCGGCTGTTATGCTGATCTTAAGTTCAATGGCAAAGGGCGGAGAAGTTGTAGTATCCCGCGGAGAACTGGTTGAGATCGGTGGCAAATTCCGGATTCCGGATGTAATGGAGCAGAGCGGAGCTTCACTTGTAGAAGTCGGAACGACGAATAAGACACATTATTCTGATTATGAAGAAGCGATCACAGAGGAGACAAAAGCACTCCTTAAGGTTCATACAAGCAACTACCGTATTGTTGGATTTACAGAGACGGTTACGATCGATGAACTGATTCCGATTGCACAGGAACACGATATTCCGATCATTGAAGATCTTGGAAGTGGTGTGCTGATCGACCTGAGTAAATACGGACTGACCTATGAACCGACGGTTCAGGATTCTATCCGCAAGGGAGCGGATGTTGTATGCTTCAGCGGAGACAAGCTGCTCGGTGGCCCGCAGGCTGGAATCATCATCGGTAAGAAGAAATATATTGACCAGATGAAGAAGAACCAGCTGACACGTGCACTGCGAATTGATAAATTTACAGCAGCAGCACTGGAACTGGTATTACAGGAATATTTATCAGAAGAAAAGGCAATCCAGAATCTTCCGGTACTGCGTATGATCACAGAGTCCAAAGAGGATGTGGAAAAGCGTGCAAGATCTCTGAAACGGATTCTGCAGAATGCACATCTTGCTGCAACGATCGGAATGGAACCGTGTGAATCACAGATCGGTGGAGGATCTCTTCCACTTGAACGCATTCCGAGTATGGCAGTTACGATTAAGCCGGAGAATATCAGTGTACCGAAGCTGGAAGAAGAGATGCGGCATCTTTCTATGCCGATCATTCCGCGTACAGCCAACGATACGATTTATCTGGATGTGCGGACAATTGAATCCTGCTACTTTAAGAAGATAGCAGAGATGCTGGGAGAATTATTATGAAAAACATTATCGTAGGAACCGCAGGTCACATTGACCACGGGAAGACGACATTGATAAAAGCACTTACCGGACGCAACACAGACCGGTGGGAAGAAGAACAGAGAAGAGGGATCACCATTGACCTCGGGTTTACTTATTTTGATCTGAAAAATGGAGACCGTGTAGGGATCATTGATGTTCCGGGACATGAAAAATTTATCAACAACATGGTTGCGGGAGTTGTCGGAATGGATCTGGTACTCCTGGTTGTGGCTGCGGATGAAGGAATCATGCCACAGACAAGAGAACACATGGACATTCTGGGACTCCTTGGGATCAAGAAGAGCATTCTGGTGATCAATAAGTGTGACCTGGTCGATGAAGAATGGCTGGAGCTTGTTGAGGAAGAAATCCAGGAAGAACTGGAAGGTACTTTTCTGGAAGGTGCACCGGTTGTCAAAGTATCGGCTGCAACCGGACAGGGGCTGGATGAACTGACAGATACCATCCAACAGCTGATGTCAGATGAGGTGGTTGCGAAGGATACACAGACCATTCCAAGACTTCCGATCGACCGGGCATTTATCCTGTCAGGCTTTGGGACAATTATCACAGGGACACTTATCTCCGGTACGATCACCAGGGAAGATGTTCTGGAAATGTATCCGATTGGAAAAGAGTGCAAGATCCGTAATATTCAGGTACACGGACAGAATCAGGACAAATGCTATGCCGGACAGAGAGTGGCGATCAATCTGTCAAATGTGAAGAAAAAGGAGATCCGCAGAGGGTGTGTGCTTGCGCCGAAGAACAGTATGAAAAATACAGATCTTCTGGATGTGAAGCTGACCGTTTTGGAAGACTCTATGCGTATCCTTACAAATCATGAGAGACTGCATTTGTACACTGGTACGAGTGAGATTCTCTGCCGTGCGGTTTTGCTGGATAAGGAGCAGATCGGACCGGGAGAAGAGGGACTGGTACAGCTCAGACTGGAAGAAGAGATTGCGGTCAAACGAGGCGACCGTTTTGTAGTACGTTTCTATTCGCCGATGGAGACCATCGGAGGTGGGATCGTGCTGGAACCGAATCCGGTGCGTAAGAAACGTTTTGATGCGCAGGCAATCGAAGAACTGAAGAAAAAAGAATCCGGTTCTCTTGGCGATGTTATGGAGCTTCAGATCAAAGAACACGGCGACACGATGATCACACTTGCTGAGCTTGCAAAGGTGATGGCACATTCCGTAGATGAACTGAAGGAGTATCTTGAAGAATTGGAAGAATCGGGAACAATCTTTGTATTCCCAATGAAGAAGGACACATATTTGTGGCACAGAGACAGCGAATTTGCAGTACGTCAGAAGATAGAGGAGACACTGCAGAAATATCACAGTGAGCATCCGTACCGATATGGAATGAAGAAAGCTGAAATTCACAATACATTCCTGAAAAAGATCAAACCAAACATATTTGATGCGTATATCGAAAGAATGACGGAAGAAAACGTCTATGGAAGAAGGGAAGAATATCTTTCACTTCCGGGATATGAAGTTCCGAAGGACGCGATGTATCTTCAGACAGAGAAGCTGATCGAAGATACATTTGAAAAAGCAGGATATGATTTTGTGAGATTTTCAGAGATTGATTTTGGAAAAATTCCGCGCCAGACAGCGGAAGATGTGGTTCTCATGATGATTGACGAAGGAAAAGTACTCCGTATCAATGAAGAGATGTTTACGATGAAACACCTGATGGATGAAGCGAAGGAAAAAATTCAGAATCATCTGAAGGAAGAAAATCTGATCACGATCGCACAGGTGAGAGATATGTTCTCAACAAGCAGAAAGAGTGCGAAACCGATTTTAGAATATATGGACAGCATTAAGGTGACAAAGAAGACAGGCGGAGAAAGTGAGAGGGTGGCATACTTATGAATTTAAAGCAGCTGGAGGCATTTGTTAAGGTAACTGAGTCGGGAAGTTTTTCAAAAGCGGCAAAGCTTTTGTTCCTGACGCAGCCAACGGTCAGTGCACATATCTCTTCTCTGGAGAAAGAACTGGACTCACGGCTTTTTGTCAGAAATACAAAGGAAGTAAAATTGTCGGAAGAAGGAAAGCAATTATATCAATATGCGCGCCAGATGGTAGAACTGGAAGAAGAAATCGAGCATGTGTTTTCAAAAGATGCACAGCGTGAAGAAAAATGTATTACGATTGCAACTTCGACAATCCCGGCACAGTATGTTCTGCCGGCAATTCTGGCAAAATTCAGGGAAGCATATCCGGATGAGCAGTTCCGGATTTCAGAAAATGACAGCTGCGGTGTTGTGGAACAGGTAGCAGGACATATGGTAGATATTGGATTTACAGGTACGGTACTTGAAAAGAAGCATTGCAGATATATGCCGTTTTACCGGGATGAACTGGTTGCGATTATGCCGAACACCGAATTCTATCGGGAAATACAGAAGCGCTACAAGACAGCAACATGGATCAAGAATGAACCGATCATTATGCGGGAAGAAGGATCGGGAACCCGCAAAGAAACAGAAAAGATATTAAAAAAATCAGGTATTATGCCGGACACACTCAATATTGTAGCAAGCATTGAGAATCCGGAGGCGATAAAAAGGTCAGTGAAAAGCGGGCTTGGAATCACAATCATATCAAGACTTGCAGCAGAAGAGGAGATCCGGACCGGGCAGGTTCTGGAATTTTCGTTACAGAAGGATGAAAGCAGTCGTTATCTGAACCTTGTATACAATAAAAACTATCAGCTGCCTGCAGCAGCAGAGCATCTGATCCGGATCGTAAAGGATTTCTATCCGGATGCACGTATGGGGAAATGAAAAGAGGATAAAAATGATATATTTAGATAATGCGGCAACGACAATGCGCAAACCACAGGAAGTCATTGATGCGATCACCGCAGCAATGTGTTCCATGGGAAATGCCGGAAGAGGTGTCAATGAGGCATCTCTCGGAGCAGCAAGAACGGTGTATGATACAAGAGAAAAGCTTGCAGCTTTCTTCGGAGCGGAAGATGCAAGACAGATTGTATTTACGATGAATTCAACAGAGAGTCTGAATATCGCAATTAAAGGAATCTTAAATCAGGGAGACCATGTGATCTCGACGGTTCTGGAACACAATTCAGTTCTCAGACCGCTTTATGAGATGGAGAAAAAAGGGGTAGAAGTAACATTCCTTAACAGTGATGAAAAAGGAACTCTGGATTACGCAGATTTTGAAAAGGCGATCAAAGAAAACACAAAAGCGATCGTCTGCACCCATGGATCGAATCTGACAGGAAATAAAGTGGACGTGGAGCGGATCGGAGAGATTGCAAAAGCACATGATCTCTTATTTGTGGTAGATGCTTCACAGACAGCAGGCGTATTTCCGATTGATGTGCAGAAGATGCACATTGATATTCTGTGTTTTACCGGTCATAAGGGACTTTTAGGACCGCAGGGAACCGGTGGAATGTATGTAAGAAAAGGGCTGCATGTCAGACCGCTTCTTTCTGGTGGTACTGGTGTACAGACTTACAGTAAGACCCAGCCGGAAGAGATGCCGACAGCACTGGAAGCCGGAACCCTCAACGGACATGGAATTGCCGGACTGGATGCTGCGATCGGATACCTGGAAGAGACAGGAATTGACACGATCCGTGCAAAGGAACAGGCACTGATGAAGCGGTTCTATGAAGGTGTAAAAGAAATCCCGGGAGTCAAAATTTATGGAGATTTCAGCAGCATGGATCGTTGTGCAGTCGTGAGTCTGAATATCAGAGAGTATGATTCCGGAGAAGTCAGTGATGCACTCCTGACGGATTATGGCATTTCTACCCGTTCAGGCGGACACTGTGCGCCACTGATGCATGAGGCACTTGGAACTGTAGAGCAGGGGGCTGTCAGATTCAGTTTTTCCCACTATAACACAGAGGAAGAAGTGGATACAGCAATCCGGGCAATCCGCGAGCTTGCAGAAGAAGAGTAGAATTTTGTAAAGTCAGGATTTTATATAAGAATAAAAATTGATAGAAGACCGATATAGCATTGATAGTATCAATATATATATCGGTCTATTTTAATTATGAATTGGACAAGAAGTTGTGCAAAAGATATAATTATAAGGTAACAAAAAAAGTCTTTAATAGTCAAAATGACGAATGAGAGAAAGACGAAGGAGGAAGAAAAATGAATTTATCAGATTCAAAGAAGAAGCTTGCACTTGCGGGGGTTCTGTGTGGGCTTGTAGCAGCATGTCTGGCTTACTTTGGTAATCCGGCAAATATGGCATTTTGTATTGCCTGCTTTATCCGTGATACGGCAGGAGCTCTGGGATTCCACCAGGCCGAAGTTGTACAGTATGCAAGACCGGAGATCATCGGTCTCGTGATCGGAGCATTTGTTATTTCAGTGGCAACAAAAGAGTACCGTTCAACAGCAGGATCTTCACCGATGATCCGCTTTATCCTTGGTATGGTAATTATGATCGGTTCCCTGATTTTCCTTGGCTGCCCGCTCCGTATGGTGATCCGTATGTCAGCAGGTGACCTGAATGCATGGGTAGCACTGATCGGTTTTGTACTTGGAGTAGGAACAGGAGCATTTGCCCTGAAAAAAGGATTCAGCCTTGGACGTGCGCATGAGACGAATAAAGAAAGTGGAGCAGTGCTTCCGGTACTGATGCTTGGTATTCTGATCCTTGCAACCTGCTCAACACTTCTCAAAGCAAGTGAAGCAGGTCCTGGAAGTCTTCATGCACCAATTATCATGTCACTTATCGGCGGACTTATTTTCGGAGCACTTGCTCAGAAATCAAGAATGTGCTTCGCCGGCGGAATCCGTGATGCGATCTTAATGAAGAACTTTGATCTTCTTACAATTATTGCAGGTCTTTTTGTTGTAATGCTGATCTTCAATCTGGCAACAGGAAGATTCGTACTTGGATTTAACACTCCTGGAATCATTGCACATTCCAACCATCTGTGGAATATCCTTGGCATGTATGCGGTAGGATTCGCGGCAGTTCTTGCCGGCGGTTGCCCGCTTCGTCAGCTGATCCTTGCAGGACAGGGATCTTCTGATTCAGCAGTGACTGTACTTGGTATGTTCTTTGCGGCAGCACTTTGCCATAACTTCGGACTTGCATCAAGCGGAACAGCTATGAATGCAGAGACAGGCGAACTCGTTGCAGGAGCCGTAACGCCGAATGGAAAAGTTGCTTGCATTATCTGTGTTATCGCATGCTTTATCATTGCATTTACAAACAAAAGAGAGCAGGCAAAATAGTCAGAAACCGCAAGATTTAGATGGATAATCCATAAGAAATATGATATGCTAGGAAGGCAGGTAAAAAATATGAAAGAAGTAGATGCAAGAGGACTTTCATGCCCGGAACCACTGATGCTTACTGCAGAAGCACTGAAGAATGCGGACGGACCGATCAAGGTTCTTGTGAGTGAACCTCACCAGAAGACCAATATTGAGAAGTTTGCGAAGGACAAAGGAAAGAAGGCAACTTCTACCGAGAAGGGCTCTGAATTTGAAATTGTGATTGAATAATGAGAAAAAAAGAGTTAAAGCTGGTCATCACATTCCATACAACAGCGGATGCGATGGCGATGGAAAAAGAATGTAAAAAAGTTGGTGCACAGGGACGTATGATCCCGGTACCGAGAAGTATTTCAGCAGGATGCGGGCTTTCCTGGTGCGCACCACTGGAATGCAGGGAAGAACTGAAAAATGTCATGCAGGGAATCGGTCTTGAAGAAGAAGAGATTCACGAGTGTATGGTATAAGAAGAGTTAGAATGAGGGAACCGCAAGATGAGGAATCATTTTTGCGGTTTTCTGTTTGCTTTCATGGGAAGTTACAAAGAAACTTTCTGTGAAATAAAAGGCACTGTGCGCCGGTGATATGTCCATATTTTATTGATTTACTGAGAATATTAGTGGAACAAGAAAAATAATTCTTTACATTTAGCATGATTTTGGATACATTATTATTGTAAATATATCCTACTAATTAACTAAAGTATGTTGGAGGAGAAGATGAGGGCGTTATCAGAAAAGCGATTGAGTGATTATATGGCAGAGCAGATTGCGGATGAAATTCTGTCTGGCAGAATCGAAGGGGGAAGTCAGTTAAAGCAGGAAGAACTGGCGGAAGTGTTTGGCGCATCCCGGATTCCGATCAGAGAAGCGTTTCAGGTGCTGGAGAGTCAGGGGCTGATCGTGCGGCTGGCAACAAAAAGAATTTACACAGTTGAGCTGGATGAGGAACAGATCGGGCTGATTTTTGAAATGATCGGGGAAATACTGAAAAAATCGGTTCAGCATGTAATACGTGAGAAAGACCGGGCAGACGGACAGAAGAATTTTTCGGCAGAGACAAGACCGGATCAATTGCTTCTTGCGCAGATGGAAAACGGATATCTGACCAATTTGCTGAAAAATGCTTCGGAATGTTATATTCGGTTTGCTACAAAATGTACATCGGCAGAAGGAGAAAAAGAGGCAGAACGTAAAATTTGTGAGCAGATTACAGGGGCACTGAATGGTGCAGAGAAATATACAAAGACATTTGTAAAAGAGATTAACAGGGAGATTGATAAGTGGGTACTGCTTCTGGCAGACCAGGTGAATGAAGAAAGAAGGAAGAACAGATGAATGGTTTAAAACCAATTAAGATGCCATCTGCAAAAGAGAAGGTTGCGGCAGAACTCAGAAAAGCAATTCTTTCAAGACAGATGCAGGAAGGAGAAGTCCTTTCGCTCGACAGCGTGGCATCACAGCTGAATGTATCGGCAATGCCGGTAAGAGAAGCGTTTCAGATTCTGGAGAGAGACGGACTGATCCAGCTTCGGAAAAATAAAGGGGCAGTCGTTCTTGGAATCACGGAGACCTATATCCGGGAACATTACCAGCTCCGCGCGATCCTTGAGAGTGCGGCAGCAAAGCTTGCGGCAGAACAGGGAACGGATATTTCGGAAATAGAAGACGTTTATCAGGAATCCTGTGAGGCTCTGGAAAGTGGGGAAGCCCAGAAATATACAGATCTCAACCGCGCATTTCACAATGAGATCTGGAGCGCGGCAGGCAATGGAAAGATGAAAAAGATGATCTCCGAGCTGTGGAACGGACTTTCCATGGGAAGCATGGTTTCCGAAGGCGATTACGCAAAGGTATCGATCAAAGAGCACGGAAGGATTCTGAAGGCAATTCAGGAGCATAATGCCGAAGCGGCGGAAAAAGAGATGTATGCGCATATCATGCGAAGCCGCGATGATATGCTGACGTATTACAAATAGACACAGTACGAAAATAGAAAAGTTATACATAAGATATGAAAAGATTTTGAGAGCATAGAGTGTTTCTTGAAATCTTTTTTATTTGTAAAAATTTCAGAGTATACTTCAAAACAGTCTTGGCTTTGACATACATTTTGTAAAAAAGATTTTTGATAATCATCTTGGACTATATGAATATTTGTATACTGCATACAATAACTCGTTTTTAAAGTCGATTTCGTGCAATATAACAGAAGAATCTTAGTCAGAATATACAAAATAGAATATGCAAAATTATGCTATCCGCTAAAATGCTAAAAAGTGATTGACATTTAAGTGACAATAGATTATATTAAAATCAAGATTTGGATACAAAATCAGATATCATAAATCGGATATCAAACAAAAGGCATCCAGAAAAGAAACTAAAAAGAGAAATGAGGAGGTAGCAAAATGAGTCAGGTAACTATCACATTATTGTTCCTGCTGTTTGCAATCGTGATGTTCATGTGGGAGAAAATTCCGTTGGGACTGACATCCATGATTGTCTGTGTGGGACTGGTAGTCACAGGAGTTCTGGACTGGAAGACAGCATTTTCGGGATTCATCGACAGTAATGTCATCTTGTTTGTTGCGATGTTTATTGTTGGCGGCGCACTTTTTGAGACGGGGATGGCGAACAAAATTGGCGGAGTGGTAACACATTTTGCAAAGACAGAGAAACAATTGATCGTAGCAATTATGATCATCGTAGGAGTGATGAGTGGTTTCCTTTCAAACACAGGAACAGCCGCAATTCTGATTCCGGTAGTCATCGGTATCGCAGCAAAGTCGGGATATTCAAGATCAAGACTTCTGATGCCGCTTGTATTCGCTGCAGCGATGGGAGGTAACCTTTCCCTGATCGGAGCTCCGGGTAACATGATCGCACAGTCACAGATGGAAAGTATCGGACTGAAATTCGGATTCTTCGATTACGCAAAAGTAGGTGTACCGATCCTGATCGTTGGAATCATTTATTTCGCACTGATCGGATACAAATTTCTTCCGAACAAGACAGATGCAGCCGGAGACAGCATTTATGATGAGGTACAGGATTTCAGCAATGTGCCAAAGTGGAAACAGACACTTTCCCTGGTTATTCTGATTCTTACACTTCTCGGAATGATCTTTGAAGAACAGATCGGAATCAAGCTTTGTGTGACAGGATGTGTCGGAGCAATCGCCCTGATCCTTACAGGAGTTATCAGTGAGAAAGATGCACTTCTTTCCATCGATCTGAAGACGATCTTCCTGTTCGGTGGAACCCTTTCCCTTGCAGCAGCACTTGATTCGACAGGAGCAGGTGAGCTGATCGCGGATAAAGTAATCGGACTTCTTGGAAAGAACCCGTCACCTTATGTACTTACATTTGTAATTTTCATGCTGTGCTGTGTACTTACCAACTTTATGTCAAATACAGCAACAACAGCACTTATGGCACCAATCGCTGTGTCAATCGCACAGGGAATGGGAGCAGACCCAAGCGCAGTACTTATGGCATGTGTCATCGGAGGATCCTGCGCATACGCAACACCGATCGGAATGCCGGCGAACACAATGGTTGTCACAGCCGGAGGATATACATTTAAAGATTATGCAAAAGCAGGTGTGCCGCTGATTCTGGTATCCACCGTAGTAAGTATGATCTTACTTCCGATATTCTATCCATTCTTCCCGTAAGAAGGGATAACAAAGTAATCAAATTAAATGCAATATAAAAAGAGGAGGATTTTAAAATGTCAAGAGAAGAACAGGTAACACAGCTTACAGATTACATGGCAAAGTTCATTGCACACGTTGCCAAAAAACTTCCGGATGATGTCATCGCAAAACTTCAGGAACTCAGAGAGAAAGAGGACAGTCCGCTGTCTAAGACAATCTATGACACCATGTTCCGTAATCAGGAACTTGCAGTAGCGCTTAACAGACCAAGCTGCCAGGATACAGGTGTCCTTCAGTTCTGGGTAAAATGTGGAACAAAATTCCCACTGATCGATGATCTGGAAGCATTACTGAAAGAAGCAGTTGTAAAGGCTACATTCGAAGCACCGCTTCGTCACAACAGCGTTGAGACATTCGACGAATATAACACAGGAAAGAATGTAGGAAAAGGAACACCGACCGTATTCTGGGATATCGTTCCGAACTCTGACAAATGTGAAATCTACACATACATGGCAGGTGGCGGATGTACACTTCCGGGAAAAGCTATGGTTCTGATGCCAGGTGAAGGATATGAAGGTGTAACAAAATTCGTTCTCGATGTTATGACAAGCTACGGACTGAATGCATGTCCTCCGCTTCTTGTAGGTGTAGGTGTAGCAACTTCTGTAGAAACAGCAGCCCTGCTTTCAAAGAAAGCTCTGATGCGTCCGATCGGTTCTCACAACGACAACGAAAGAGCTGCAAAGATGGAAACCCTTCTGGAAGACGGAATCAACGCAATCGGTCTTGGACCACAGGGAATGGGTGGAAAATACTCTGTAATGGGTGTTAATATCGAAAATACAGCACGTCATCCATCTGCAATCGGTGTAGCTGTAAACGTAGGATGCTGGAGCCACAGAAGAGGACACATTGTATTTGATAAGGACCTTAATTACACAATCACAACACATTCGGGGGTGGAATTATAATGGTAGAAGTAAAAGATGGAAAGAAAATTTTAACAACACCAATTTCAGCAGAGGATTTAAAAGACATTAAAGTCGGAGACATCATTTACCTGAACGGAAGTATGACAACATGCCGTGACGTTGCGCATCGTCGTCTGGTAGAAGAAGGAAGAGAACTTCCTGTAGATGTTAGAAACAACGCAATTTTCCATGCAGGACCGATCATCCGTCCACTGGAAAATGATAAATTCGAGATGGTTTCCGTAGGACCGACAACCAGTATGCGTATGGAAAAATTCGAATATGAATTCGTACAGAAATCTGGTGTACGTGTGATCATCGGAAAAGGTGGAATGAAAGAAAACACCGAACGTGCATGTAAAGAGTTCGGAGCAATCCACTGTGTATTCCCGGCTGGTAATGCCGTAGTAGCAGCAACAGAGGTTGAAGAGATCGTAAGAGCTGAGTGGAGAGATCTCGGAATGCCGGAAACTCTCTGGAACTGCCGCGTAAAAGAGTTTGGACCGCTGATCGTATCCATCGATACAGAAGGAAACAACCTCTTTGAAGAAAGAAAAGTAGTCTACAATAAGAGAAAAGACGAACAGTATGAAATTATCAGTAAACAGGTAGGCTTTATCAAATAGTCATACTGAAAAATATGGAACCCATACTTGCTTAATTAAAATAATAATCAAATATTCTGCCAGATATTTGGTCTCGTTATGGAGAAGTGCTGCAAGCCGATGAGAGTGATCGGTTTTGCAGCACTTTTTCGTAATGCCTTTTTACAATGTTTTTCCCATTTAAAGGGTAGAATATGGTATACTTATAGATAATGGAAAAATTTATGGATTTACAGAAAGGCAAAGCATGCAGTTACGTTTTGAAATTCCGGAGAGTTTCTGGAGTCTGTTCCGGTCTGTGAACAGAGAGACATACATTGAAGCTTTGATGGCGATCAATGAAGAATACCAGTACAGCAATTATTTCCTGACCAGGGAGGTCTGTATTCAGGTGCTTCGTGACCTGTATATGAAGAAGCAGATCGAACTTAAGCGGGAGGAAGATGAGACCGAGTTTGATATGCTGGAAACTCCGTCAGCAAGGATTCTGAACTGGTTGATCCGAAAAGGATGGCTGAAGAAAATTGAAGATTATAATACACTGGTGACGAATATCGTGATTCCGGATTATGCGGCAGTCTTTGTTGATGCATTTGAGCGGCTTTCCTCGGAGGATCTGGAGGAGACAGAGATCTATATCCAGAATGTGTATGCAACGCTGTTTTCGTTCAGGAATGATCCAAGGGTGAACATGAATATGCTCCGGACAGCGCTTGTCAATACCCGAAGACTTAATAAGGCATTGCAGGATATGCTGCACAATATGGACAAGTTCTTTGCAAGGCTTCTGGAACAGCAGTTTTACGGAGATCTTCTGAAGGAGCATCTGGACGGATATGTGGAAGAGATTGTCCGGAAAAAATACCATATCCTGAAGACTTCGGATAATTTTTATATCTATAAGACAGATATCAAAGAATGCCTGCGCCAGATGCGGGATGATGAGGAATGGATCGAGAAGATCCGTGAGCGCGCCAGGGCAACCGGAGATACGGGAGAAGATGTGCTGGAGCTTCTGGATATGATCGAGAGAGGCTTTGATGATATCGAGCACCGCATTTCCAATATGGATAAGGAGCACAGTAAATATGTGCGTGCGACGGTGACAAGGCTGAATTATCTTCTGAGCGGAGAGAGCGACACGAAGGGACTGGTGATTCAGCTCCTGAACCGGATGTCAGAGGATGACTATGAAGAGGTCATTCAAAAGACGGGGGAGAAGATGAATCTGTCTTTGACCGAAATCCTGTCAGAAAAATCTCTTTATAAGCGAAGAAGAAGCCGGAAGGATTTTGTCAGCAAGATGGCACAAGAAGAGGAAGTAGATGATCTGGACAGAGAAGATGTGCTCCGGCTGAACCGGATCAAGCTCAGATTCAGCAAAAAGCAGATTGAAGAATTTATCGAAGAACATATGGAGAAAGATGTGCTGGATACGGAAAAGCTTTCCCTTACATCAGAGGATGATTTTGAAAAGCTGATTCTTGCATACGACCTCAGTACCCGTAAGAACAGCAAATACAAAGCGCTGGAAGAGGATGCGGAAACGATTGAAAAGAACGGATACCGTTATCCGGCACTGAAGTTTGTAAGAAGGCATTTATAAAAAGTATACGGAAATTGGAGAGAATGGATGATAGAATATTTTGAGCAGCTTACGCAGGAAGAACAGGAAGACCTGACAGATGTGATCCGGCTTCTCTACAGACAGACGTTCCTTCTGGAGAGGAAGTTCGATAAGCGTGCGGGCAGACTTAAGTATCAGCGAGAGTACCGCATCTGTGAAAAGCACATTGATTTTCTGAAACTGTATTTTCAGATCGCCGGGATCACATTATGTGAGAACGTACACCTGGGACTGATCTACATTCAGGATGAAATGATCTGGGGAGAAAAGCTTCCGCGTCTTGCAACGATTTACATCTTATTACTGAAGCTGATTTATGATGAACAGATGGCATCGGTTTCGTCAAGTAGTCAGATCGTGACAACGCTTGGGGCACTCAACGGAAAAGCAGGAGATTTTCGTGTGCTTCGCAGTATCCCGTCACCGACAGAGATGAAAAGGACCATTGCCATGCTGAAAAAATACCAGCTGATCGAGCCGCTGGATCTACTGGAAGAGTTAAATGAAAGTACAAGACTTCTGATCTATCCATGTATCCATGCAGTATTGCAGGGAGATGCGGTGAGAGAAGTTCTGGAATCATTTGGAAACAGCCGGGAAGAAGAGGAGGAGACTCTTGGAGACATTGGATAACAGGCAGCCGTTCTGGGCGATTTCAAAAATCTGCCTGAACAACTGGCATTATATAGACAGAAAAATACTGACTTTGAGCGAAGGGATCAACTTTTTCACCGGGCATTCCGGAAGTGGAAAATCAACGGTTATCGATGCAATTCAGATCGTGCTCTATGCCAACACGGACGGACGTGGATTTTTCAACAAGGCAGCAGCAGATGATTCGGACCGTACTCTGATCGAGTATCTGCGCGGAATGGTGAACATCAGTGAAAATAATGAGTCCCAGTATCTGCGGAACAAGAATTTTTCCAGTACGATCGTGATCGAGCTGGAGCAGACAAGAACCCATGAAAAACAGTGTGTGGGAGTTGTATTTGACGTGGAGACGGCGACGAATGAAATCAGCCGTCTGTTCTTCTGGCACAGGAGTGGTCTGCTTGAAAATGCTTACCGGGGGGAAAAGAGATGTCTTTCTACTGTGGAAATAAGAGAATATCTGCAGCGTACCTTTGGGGAAGAGGCATTCTACTGCGGACCAAGCAATGAGCGTTTCCGACGTCAGCTTTATGATGTGTATCTGGGAGGACTGGATAAAGAAAAGTTCCCACGTCTTTTTAAGCGGGCAATCCCGTTTCGGATGAATATCAAGCTGGAAGAATTTGTAAAAGAATATATCTGCATGGAACAGGATATCCAGATCGAGGATCTGAAAGAAAGTATCATGCAGTATGGAAGAATGCGCAGCAAGATCGAGTCAACGATGGAAGAGATTGAGGATCTGAAGAAGATCGATGGAATCTATCAGGATTTTGATGAGAAACGGAAAAAAAGCAGGGAATGTGAGTACCGACTTACCCGTCTGGAAATGCTCCGGCTGCAGGCAGATATCCAGGGACTCCATGATAAGATCAGAACCAGAGAAGAAGGCATCAGGGTACAGGAGCATACGAAAGCAGAACTGGTGCGTCAGAGCGGGGAGCTGCAAAAGGAACATGAGGAGTTGCTGCTTCGTCTGAATAACAGTGGTTATAAAGCGCTGGAAGCAGAACTTGCAGGTTTAAATGAAACGTTGGAGCATCTCGGAAAAAGCAGGGCGAGTCTGACAAAGACTGCGCAGAGACTTAAGGAATGGAAAGAACAGGAGATTACTTCCAACCAGACAATCTGGGATATTGATAAATTTGAAGCCGGTACGATTTCGGAAGGTGAGCTTGCAAGGCTGAAAGAAAATATTACGCAGATGCGTGCAGAGATTGAAGAAGAGCGCCGGGATACGGACAGTACGCTTCGTCAGATCAAAAAAGAAGAACGGGAAGCCAAAGAAGAGTTAAAAGAGCTGAAACAGGGGAGAAAAGCATATCCAAAAGAACTGGAAGAGGCGAGACTGGAATTGCAGAACCGGCTGCAGGAGGAGTGTGGAAAATTTGTTTCCGTACAGATCCTTGCAGACCTTCTGGAGATCCGGGATGAAAGATGGCACAATGCTGTGGAAGGCTATATGGGAAATAATAAGCTTCTGCTGATCGTAGAGCCAAAATATGCGAAAGCAGCGATGGATATTTATCAGGAGATGGATAAGAAGAAATTCTTCCGCGCAGCAATTCTGGATACGGAAAAAGTAATGGAAGAAGAGCACATCTTCCGTCAGGGAGCTCTTGCAGAAGAAGTAAGAGCAAAAGAAAAATACGTGCAGTCTTACATCAATTTCTTCCTTGGAAACGTTATGAAATGTGAGAGTATTGAGGAACTCCGGGAATGCAGGATCGGTGTGACACCAGACTGTATGCTTTATCACAGCTATCGTCTGCAGCACATCAATCCGGAAAATTACACCAGACGTGCTTATATCGGCGAGATCAGTCTCCGGCAGAGGATCCGGCAGCTTCAAAAGCACTGCGAGCAGCTTCAGGAGAAGAGACTACCGCTTGCGGCACTTGTGGAAGAGGCAAAGAAGCTTCTGGAACTGGAGGCAATGCCGCTCCCGACAGAGGATTATATCAGCCAGATCCTGGATGCAAAAGCAATAAAGGAAAAAGAAAACCGTAAAAAGGATTTGCTTGAAAAGCTTCAGAAGCTACGTGCAGAATCTGTTGATATCCTGGAAGCACAGATGAAAGAAGTGCAGGACAGACGGGATGCAATGCAGAGAGAGATCACGAAGACAGAGAAAGAGATCTGGAAAAACGGAGAAGAAATTGAAAAATTCAAGAACAGCATTACAGAGTCTGAATCTGCACTTACGGAAATCCAGAAAGAATTTCAGGAAAACGAAGGGTTTGAGAAGCAGTTTGAAGAGTATCTGGAAGCACAGAAAAGCAGAAACTATATTTATTTAAAAGAGGCAAGTGCAAGGCAGCTGCAGCAGCTTGGAAAGAAAAAAGAAGAGATCTATCAGGAGCTGGTGGCAGCCCGCAGTGCTTATAACAAAAAATATACGCAGCGTAATTTTTCAGTGGTAGAAGAAGATAATAAGGTTTATCAGGAGCTTCTGGAAAACCTGTCATGTGACGATCTGGAAACCTACCGGCAGGCAGCGAATGAACAGGCAAAGGCAGCGGTCGAGCACTTCAAGGATGACTTCGTTTTCAAAATCCGCAGTGCGATCCGTGAGGCCTACCAGAGAAGAGATGAGCTGAACCGGATCATCAGCCGGCTGGATTTCGGAAAAGATAAGTACCAGTTTGTGATCACGAAGAATAAGGGTGCAGACGGAAAGTACTATAAGATGTTTATGGATGATACCCTGCAGATCAATCCGGCACAGCTTTCAGGTTCTATTGAGAACCAGATGAATCTGTTCACGATGGAGCATGAAGAAAACTACGGTGATATGATGAATGAGCTGATCGGCATCTTTATCCCACCGGAAAATGCTACCCATGAGGAACTGGAAGAGGCGAAGAAAAATATGGACAAGTACGCGGATTACCGTACTTATCTTTCGTTTGATATGCAGCAGATCGTCCAGGGTGAGGAAGATATGAAAATCGGTCTTGGCAAGATGATCCGCAAGAATTCCGGAGGAGAAGGACAGAATCCTCTTTATGTTGCACTTCTTGCAAGCTTTGCGCAGATTTACAGGATCAATCTTTCCCCGAAAATCCACAGGAATCCGACGCTCAGACTGGTCGTTCTGGATGAGGCATTTTCAAAAATGGATGCCGAGAAGGTGGCAAGCTGCATTGCGCTGATCCGTGGACTTGGTTTCCAGGCAATCATCAGTGCCACAAATGATAAGATCCAGAATTATCTGGAAAATGTTGATAAAACCTTTGTATATGCCAACCCGAATAAACGGCATATATCAATTCAGGAATTTGAAAAAACCGAGTTCGCACAGCTTGCGGATGAGGAAGAACAGGGGTGATAGAAAATGTATCTGGTAGACAGGATTATAGAAAGATGTGAGAATAGCAGCCGAGACTGGCGGGAAGGAGCGGCTGGAGGGAGGACTCTTCGGATCACACAGGAGGATTATGATGCCTGTGGGAAAGAAGAGCTGATCGAAGAGGTGCAGCGCCTGGAAAGAGCAGGACTTCTGACTGTGAAAAAATGGGTTGTTCCGGACAGTGATGTAGAGCTTGTGGCATATCAGGTGGAGCATCTTCCGGATTTTTACCGTCTTGCAGACAGCGAAAGTGGAGAAGAATACTGGCCGAAGCAGGCGAAGGTAAATTATTATATACGTAAGATTGACCAGGAGCTTTCGGAAGGCTTCCAGAAAGAATGGATCGAGAATTATCTGGAAAAGCTGAAAGAGCGGATCGCAGAAGGTGATCTGCCGAAAAATATAGAGAAGCTGGAAAAATATCTGGACTGTTACCGGGGACTGGACTCTCTGGAAGAACCGATGATGAAGCGGATTTTCAGTAAACGCTATCTGAAGGACAGCAAGATCTTCGAGCGGGAGATGGAACGAAATGTGGTGACGGCTGCAAGAAGATATTGCCCGGAGATTACGGCAGATATGGATATCCAGACGGTTCTGGAGCAGCTGCTGATCGAAGAAAATTCCCAGGAACTGGCAGTTAAAGGACCGCTTAAACTGAAGATCTGGAAAGGATCAGAAGCAAAAAGAGTGGATCTTTCCGATTTTACATATGGAGTTGTGCTGAACAGCCAGACAGTCAAGCATGCAATGGTTGAGGTAGAGCAGCCGGCACTGAAAAAAATTGTAACGATCGAAAATAAGACGAATTACCTTGCGATGGAATATGATCCGGAGATCCTTTATATCTACAGTCATGGATATTTTTCACCACTTGAAAGAGAATTTCTGAAGAAGCTGCAGAGAGTGATCGAAGGAAAAGACGTGGAAGTATTCCACAGCGGAGATTTGGATTACGGCGGAATCCGTATTTTTGAATATATCCAGAAGCATATTTTCCCGGGAATAAAGCCACTACAGATGGATGTGGAAACGTATGAAAAATACGAAGAATATGCGAAAACAATTTCGAAAGAGACGATAGAAAAGCTGGAAAAGGTCAATGTTCCGCTTTTGGAGGAGCTGAAAGAAAAGCTTCTTGAGACAGGAAAAGGAATTGAACAGGAAAGCTTCCTGATTGAAGAATAGAGGGCAGTGCTTAAGGAAAAAGTGCGGCAGTGAAAAGAAAAAGACCAGAATGCCTTGATAGTGGGGCGGGTTCTGGTCTTTTTGTGTATACGATGAGCCAAGTGCAGATTTGTGCTTGCACAAGGATCTGCATTTGACGAATGTACATCATCGAGCTGTTAAGCGAGATGATGTACAAAGTATAAGAATCGAGTAGGAGTCAGCCTACTCGATTGTAGTGCGATGATCCAGGTGCAGACGGGTGTCCATACTGTCAATGAAAAATGACAGAATTAAAAACCTTCTACAAACTGGTCAAGTACATGTGGGAGAAGCTTGTCACTGTAAGCGGTGAGAGAATACTTGCCTTTGCATAATGCCCAGTCATAAAGAACAGCACGTTCGTACATTGCGTAAATCTTCAGAAGTTCATCGGCAGTACTGGTGGCGTTGAATTCTCCATTTTTCAGTGCAGTGCTGATTGTCTCGGTCAGCCACACGAAATAGTAACGATCGTTTTCAAGAAGGGAGCGCTTATCCTTGGTGATCAGCTGGGACGAGTAGAGGGAGGCTAAAAGCCCGACATCGACACTGGTCTCAATCATATGAAATAGTTCATGGTTAAAAAATAACAGCTTGTCATAAGCAGAAAGATCTGGATCTACGATTCCTGCAAGCTCTTCATACTTTTCGTCAAACAGATAAGAAAGTGTGTTGAGAAGAGCTTCTTTTCCCTTGAAATAGTGGTAAAAGGTTCCTTTTGAGGTCTTAGAAGCCGAGATGATCTCATCAACGGTAGTCTGTTCATAACCATGCTTGTAGAATAGATTCCACGCGGCTTTTATGATACGGCTTTTGGTGGAACTTCTTTTCTTTGGCATGAAAATTCCCCTCCTTTGAAAATAGTAATCTTTTTTTATTATAGCAGAATGGGCATGAAATAACAAGAAAGTAATTTGTTTACAAAAAAAGAAGACAAAGCCATATACATAACTCTGTCTTCTGAAAGATTTCGACTTAACGGCCTACTTTGAAGCCATATTTTAACGGATCATCTGGATCGATCACATAAGTAGCTTCCCCTGTCAGATAAGCACTTCCGGTAATCTGCGGAATAACGGCATCATAGTCGGCAACCTTTGTAGTGTCTAAGATTACGCCTTTGAACTGAGAGCCGATAAAGCTTTCATATACGAAAGGCTGTCCGACTTTGATCTCACCTTTTTTGTAAAGAGTGGCGAGCTTTGCGCTGGTTCCGGTTCCGCAAGGAGAACGGTCAGCCATATGATCTCCGAAGATAACGACATTACGTTTGTCACATCCAGGAGTATCGGTAGAGCAGTAAAGCTCTGCGAGGTCGACAGTTGTGATATCAAGTTCCGGATGCTGGATCTCTACTTCGGCATTGACCTTTTCGATCAGCTTCATACCGAAATCGGTAAGCTGTGGGATTGACTGTGGATCTACGTGCCATCCGAACTGTTCGATATCAACAAGTGCGAAGAAGCTTCCGCCGAAAGAAATATCATAGTGAACTTCTCTGCCATCAACTTCTGTGGTGAGATTTTCTTTGTAAAGGAAAGCCGGTACATTAGTAAGTGTTACATTAAGTACCTTTCCGTTTTTGACTTCTGCTTTGGTACGGATAATTCCTGCAGGAGCATCCAGAACAACTTCTGTATAAGGTTCTACGGCAGGGACAAGTCCTGTTTCAATGATTGCTGTAACTGAACCGATTGTTCCGTGGCCGCACATATTCAGATATTCTCCGGTGTCCATGAAGATCACACCAAAATCAGCTTCCGGGTGGATCGGATCTGTCAGAAGAGCACCAAACATATCATGATGTCCACGTGGTTCAAACATCAGAGCCTGACGGTATTTGTCGTAATGCTCTGCGAGAAAGTTCTTACGTTCGATCATTGTATTCCCTTCAAGCTTCGGGAAACCTGATGTAATGATTCTTGTAAATTCCCCAACTGTATGTGTGTCGATCGCATGGAAAGATGCCTCAAATGCGTCAAGATTCAGTTTTGGATTGATTTCCATTTTTAAAATTCCTCCTTAGTTGAAAGACCAGACCAGAGTCTAGTATGCAGTTCAGTTTTCTTTAAAAATATTATGTACGAAAACACTTGAAAAGTCAATGGTAATTTGCTATAATGAATAAGCTTGATTGAAATAATCAATATATGGGGGTAGATGGATAACTGGTGTGTCTCCTGGTCTTCAAAACCAGTGTGGGGCGTTAGGAGCGTCCTGGGTGGGTTCGATTCCCACATGCCCTCGCCAAAAAGAGAGGTTTTTGGGCGAAAGCCTTAAAAAGATAAAGAGAAAAGCTGCTGTATTGTTTTAGGGGAAATAGTACAGTAGCTTTTCTTTTTTGACGTAAATCCTGTTGGATAGAATACTTATAGATAATATGAATAAGTAAAATGAGAAGAAATAGACAATCTGTAAAAATCATACAGAACCGATGAAAAAAATAAATAGATTATATATAAAAAAGATATTGAATTTTCAAGTAAAATCATATAGACTATAGTACAGATCAATCACTAGACTAGATTCTAGTATTGAGTCCAACATGAAGAGTGAAAATCTATAAATGCTATTGAAAAAGATATATCTATTTGTTAAACTATAGTCAAATACGCGTAGGACAAGATAAGATATAGATTTCGACGTAGAGGAGAAAGGAAGAGAAGAGACATGGCAAACTTACAGATTTTGCTGCGTCAGCATGTAGGAGCTCCTTGTGCACCGGTTGTAAAAGCCGGAGACAGAGTAGAAAAAGGGACTCTGATTGCAACACCGACAGGTCTTGGAGCTAATATTTTTTCAAGTGCATATGGTGTGGTAGAAGACGTACTGGAAGACCGTATCATCATCAAGCCGGATGAAGAACAGAAGGATGAATATGTAAAGATTCCGGAAGGCAGCAAGCTTGATATGGTAAAAGCGGCAGGTGTTGTCGGAATGGGCGGCGCCGGATTCCCGACAGGTGTAAAACTCGGAACAGATCTGCAGGGGGGATATATCCTTGTAAATGCAGCGGAGTGTGAGCCGGGACTTCGTCATAACATTCAGCAGCTGGAAGATGACTGTGCGAAAGTTATCCGCGGAGTAAAACACTGCATGGAGATTTCCAATGCATCAAAAGCTATTTTTGCAATTAAGAAGAAAAATGAAAAAGCAGTAAATGCACTGCGCGAGGCATTAAAAGATGAAGAGGCGATCACGATCCACTTACTTCCGGATATTTATCCGATGGGAGAAGAACGTGCGGTTGTAAGAGAATGTCTTGGAATCGAACTGAATACAACACAGCTTCCGTCAGCAGCAAATGCGATTGTCTGTAATGTAGAAACTCTTGCAAGAGTTGCGGAAGCAATTGAAGAGAGAAAGCCATGCTTTTCTAAGAACCTTACTGTTATCGGTAAGATCAATGGCGGTAATGAGCCACATGTATTTATGGATGTACCGGTCGGCACAAGCGTTGGGGAAATGATCGAACGTGCCGGCGGTATTGATGGTGTATATGGGGAAATCATCATGGGTGGTCCATTTACCGGACGTGCTACTACAGAGGATGCACCGATTACAAAGACAACCGGCGGAATCATTGTTACAATTGATTTCCCGGATCTTCATGGTGCAAGCGTAGGTCTTTTGGTATGTGCCTGCGGTGGTAGCGAAGAACGTATGAGAGATATTTGCCAGAAGATGAATGGTGTAGTGAAATCAGTAGCCAGATGTAAACAGGCAATTGAAAACAAACCGGGAGCTCCGCTTAAATGCGAGAGACCTGGAAACTGTCCTGGACAGGCTAAGAATAATATCCAGTTCAAGAAGGATGGATGTGAGTACATTATTATCGGAAACTGCTCAGACTGTTCGAATACAGTCATGGGATCAGCACCGAAGATGGGGCTTAAGGTATTCCACCAGACAGACCATGTCATGCGTACGATCGGACATCCACTTTACAGATATCTGCGTGTTTCAAAACAGGTAGAACAGTTACCGGAAGGTAAATAGATAAGTTGATACCTCACTTCGGTGAGTGTATAAATAGTTAATTGAGTTATTGTTAAATTAACAAGGAGGAAATTATTATGTCAATTACAGCGGAAACCGCAAAAGAACATGCAAAAGATCCTGCAGTATTATGCTGTAGAGCAGAAGGCGGCATTACAATTCAGGCTGCAAACCTTGAAGATCCGGCTATCTTTGATGATCTGGTAGATTCAGGACTTCTGAAACTTGATGGAACACTTACAATCGAACAGGTACTTGGAGCAAAGCTTGTTAAGACCTGCGATTCTCTTACACCACTTACAGCTGATCTTGTTGAAGGCGCAAAAGCACCTGCAGCAGAGGAAGCACCGGCTGAAGAAGCAAAAGAAGAAGTGAAAGAAGAAGCACCAGCAGTTACTGCAAATCCTACAGCAAGTGTACAGAAGGTTGGCGGCGTGTTAAAAATCCACATTGGAGAAGGCAAAGATATCGATATCGAAATGCCGATGGGTTTTAATAACGGTGTTGCAGTAGCGGAAGTACCGGCAGAGGTAGAATTACCGGCAGGCGTGGTTTCAGGCGCAGCACCGACAAAAGAGCTGGAACCGAAAGTCGTAAGAAGCGTTACCAGAAAGCATTATAAAATTACAGAAGTAAAGCGTGGACCGGAGACAAAGATCGAAGGAACAACTCTTTACATCCGAGAAGGCATTGAAGAAGAAGCAGTTGCTTCCCAGGAACTGGTTCATCAGTTAAAGATTGATATCATTACACCGGATCAGTATCATACTTATTCAAATACAATCATGGATGTACAGCCGATCGCTACGAAAGAAGGCGAAGATGAAATCGGTACAGGTACAACAAGAGTACTTGATGGTGTAATCATGATGGTTACAGGAACAGATGACAATGGTGTTCAGATCGGTGAATTTGGTTCTTCTGAAGGATACCTTGATGAAAACATCATGTGGGGACGTCCGGGAGCTCCTGATAAAGGTGAGATCTTCATCAAGACAGAAGTTATCATCGAAGCAGGAACCAACATGGAAAGACCTGGCCCGCTTGCAGCACATTCTGCAACAGATGTTATTACTCAGGAAATCCGTGAAGCTCTGAAGAAAGTAGAAGACGAAAGCCTTGTAGTAGATACAGAGACATTCAATCAGGTAAGAAGACCTGGTAAAAAGAAAGTCGTTATCGTAAAAGAAATCATGGGACAGGGCGCTATGCATGATAACCTGATTCTTCCTATGGAACCAGTCGGAGTACTTGGTGCAAGACCGAACGTTGACCTTGGAAACGTACCGATCATGGCATCTCCACTGGAAGTACTTGATGGATGTATCCATGCACTTACCTGTATCGGACCTGCATCAAAAGAAATGTCAAGACATTACTGGAGAGAACCACTGGTTCTTGAAACTCTTCATGATGAAGAAGTTGACCTTTGCGGCGTTATCTTTGTTGGTAGCCCACAGATCAATACAGAAAAATTCTACGTATCAAAACGTGTTGGTATGATGGTAGAAGCTCTTGATGTTGACGGTGCATTCGTTACAACTGAAGGATTTGGTAACAACCACATCGATTTCGCAAGCCATATCGAACAGATTGGTATGAGAGGAATCCCGGTTGTTGGTCTGTCATTCTGCGCAGTACAGGGAGCACTTGTAGTTGGAAACAAATACATGCAGTACATGGTAGACAATAACAAATCTGAATCAGGAATTGAGAATGAAGTTCTTGCCTGCAATACTCTCTGCCAGGAAGAAGCAATCCGTGCACTCGCTATGCTGAAAGCAGGTATGGCCGGAGAAGAAGTTAAAAAGGCAGAAAGAAAATGGAATCCGAATGTGAAAGCAAATAACATCGAACTGATTTCAAAAACTATGGACAGAACAATCGAACTGGTTAAGAACGAGCAGTCACTGCCAATGAGCCAGAAGAGAAAAGAAAAATACGATTAAGGTGAATGACTATGAAATATGGCGATAAGATCATTTATATGGAAGGCGTAATCGTAGAGATCCATGATGGATGTGTTGGAATCGACTTAAAGGGAAGACTGGGTTACCTGAAGATCCCGATGAGAATGCTGATTACGGATTATCCATTAGTGGTAGGACAGGAAGTTGGATGGAATATGAGTTTTGTTGAACAGCTTGGTCCGGACGCCAATGAAAAATATGTTAGTAACCTGCAGACATACCAGAGACGTCAGGAAGAAATGAAGTCTCATAAAAAAGATGAAGTGTAATTATATCAGGAGGAAATAGACATGAGTTTGACCGTTGTTAAAGGACTTCAGTCAGAAATCTTCGTTCCGGTAACTCCGCCGCCAGTATGGGCTCCGGTGAAAAAGGAACTGAAGGATATGACAATTGCCCTCGCTACAGCAGCAGGTGTACACCACAAGGAACAGAAGAGATTCAACCTTGCCGGTGACTTTACCTGGAGAAAAATAACAGATAAAATGCCGTCAGATGAATTAATGGTATCTCACGGTGGATATGATAACAGTGATGTAAACAAAGATATCAACTGTATGTTCCCGATTGACCGTATCCATGAGCTTGCTAAAGAAGGATTTATCAAAGCTTGTGCACCAGTACATGCCGGATTCATGGGTGGTGGCGGAAACCAGGAGAAATTCAAACATGAAACTGGTCCGGCCATTGCAAAGATGTTCGTTGAAGAAGGGGTAGATGCAGTTATCCTGACCGCTGGTTGAGGTACCTGCCACCGCTCTGCAGTTCTGGTGCAGAGAGCGATTGAAGCCGCAGGAATTCCTACAATTATTATTGCTGCGCTTCCACCGGTTGTACGTCAGACCGGTACCCCACGTGCGGTTGCTCCGCGTGTTCCTATGGGAGCTAACGCTGGTGAACCACACAATGTTGAGATGCAGACTGGCATCGTAAAAGCAACTCTGGAACAGCTTGTGAAGCTGGATACTCCGGGAAAAGTTGTTCCGCTGCCGTTTGAATATGTAGCGAAAGTATAATCAAATCCACTGCGAAGCAGTTGTTTGATTATGAACAGGTAGTGAAGCGGATTGCGATTATCCGCTTGCGAAGTGAAAATTGCCGAATAAGGCAAAAGACTGGCTGGAAGGGGACATCCCCGGCAGGATTGGGGCGAAAGCCCTGGTTTGCCGTGGATGTCCCCTCCTTATTTATTCCACAGGAAATTCCGAAAGAACTTCCTGTTAGATAAATTGCACTACATACCGGAAATGTGCAAAGGCACATTTCTGTTCAATTTAGAATTGAGGATGATATATGGAGAAAGAAATAGATCTGCGCCGGCTTGTGATCAAAGCCTTCCATATTACTGATGTGGAAGAAGGCGAAGAAAACAAAGTGACAGCATCCGGAAAAATGATGATCGAGAAGGGAATCCTGGATGATATTTTACCGAAATATCCACAGCTTTCTAAACTGGATGTACAGATCATAAAGCCGGGAGAACATGACCGATATACCAATACGATGATGGATATCATTCCGATATCAACAAAGGTACTTGGGAAGATCGGGGACGGGATCACGCATACACTCACCGGTGTCTATGTGATCTTTACCGGTGTGGATGAAAACGGAAAGCAGGCACATGAGTTCGGATCCAGTGAAGGTAATCTGAAAGAGATGCTGTATCTGAACCGGGCAGGTACTCCGGGAGAAGGCGACTATATTGTGTCGTTTGATGTGGTCCTGAAGCCGGGAATGGGGCAGGAAAGAGAAGGCGTGCTTGCAGCGCACCATGCCTGTGACGAATTTATCCAGATTTTCCGCGAGCAGATGAAGAAGTTCAGGGGCGATCTCTGCACAGAGAGACACGAATATCATGATGTGGTCCGCCCGGGCAAAAAGCGTGTCCTGATCGTGAAGCAGGTTGCCGGACAGGGCGCAATGTATGACACTTCGCTGTTTGCAAAAGAGCCTTCGGGAACTGAAAATGGACGCTCGATCATTGATATGGGAAATATGCCGGTGATCGTAACACCAAATGAATATCGGGATGGAATCATCCGTTCTATGCAGTAGGAGGTGCGATTATGGGAATTGGACCATCGACAAAGGAAACATCACTACACCATTTCAGAGATCCGCTTCTTGATGTTGTATCATCAGATGAAGACCTGGATCTGATGGGAATTATGATTGTTGGAACCCCGGATGATAATACAGATAAGCTACTTGTAGGAACCCGTGCGGCAGTATGGGCGGAAGCCATGCGCGCAGATGGAGCCATTCTTTCAACGGATGGGTGGGGCAACAGTGATGTGGACTTTGCAAATATGGCAGAGCAGATGGAAATCAGGGGAATCCCGGTCACAGGGCTGAAATTCAGCGGTACGGTTGGACAGTTCGTAGTAGAGAATGAACATCTGGGTGGAATTCTGGATATCAATAAAAGTGAAGAGGGCGTTGAGACGGATGTGCTCGGCGAAAATAATGTGACAGAGCTTGATGCAAAAAAAGTCACAGCAATGCTGAAGCTGAAAATGCGAAAAAATGAGGAGCGTTAAGGCTTTGGAAGTTGCAGAAAATTGCCAGAAGTAAATCTGGCTGGAAAAGAAGATATAGAAAAAGTCCTGTTAAGCTGCCGGATATTGAATCTGGCTTCTTAACGGGACTTTTTTGCTCTTTTTTAACCGCCGGAAACAGGATTGCCTGCAATGGACGGTGTAAGGATGATTTTTCCTGTCAAAAATATTGGTTGATCAGTTCGCTTGAGTTTCTGATGCATCTTCAATGATGTGGTTACGGATGATCGCACGGATGCTTTCATTGAGGTAAGGCTTTAACTCCTCAAATGACATCGGATCATTATCCAGAATCGTGCTGTATGAAGTTGAACTTGCGAGCTCAATGATCAGAAAGAGCATGGTCTCCGGCGCGCGAAAATGAATGGTAGGATGATCGGTCAGGATATTCCTGAAATAAGCAAGAATATCGCCGGAATCATCCTGCGCGTTATTGGTGATTGCCTGGCGGAAGATTCCCCAGCTGAGATTCTTAGAGATAAATCTCAGAATCAGTTTGTTCTTTTGCATCGCATTTAACACATAATCTACAATAAAGATGATCTTATCTTCGAATTCAGGAATGTCGGCTGTCTCCAGGGCTTTATGCGCTCTCTGGAAAAGCCGGCTGGCTGTCCGTGCAATCAGCCGGTCGCGTATCTCATATTTGTCTGCAAAATATAAATAGAAGGTTCCCTTCGCAACTCCGGCCTTTTTTGCTATATCACTGATTGATGTTTTCTCGATCCCCTGATTCAGAAATAAATCGTATGCGCTTTGAAAGAGAGCATCCATTTTCTGATGCTTGTTTTCATCTACTTTTCCCATGATTCATTCCTCTTTTCCTTTGAATTATCTTTATTATAAAATTAAAATGACTCGGAGTCAACTTTTTTATAGAAAAATATTGACTTGTGGTCATTTTTGAGTTATAGTAAGTGCGAGTTAGAAAATGACCAGTAGTCAAAAAGAAAAAAAGCATACCGACAGGAAAGTCAGTAGAGGCTTACAGGAGGTTTTTAAACATGAAGAACAGGGAATACAGAGTATTAGTTACACTTGCACTTATGGCATCACTTGTAGTTGGAAATATTGCAGGAACATCTGTAAATGTGCAGGCGGCAGATAATAAAGATAAAAGTACAGAGACAAAGAAAACAAGCGAAACAAAAACAAGCAGTACAGCAACACCTACAAAAGATGAGACTGTATATGTAAAAGTAGATGATGCAGGAAACCAGAAAGATGTGACGGTATCGGATCAGCTGAAAAATATTTCGAGTCTTGGAACCATCGATGATGTATCGGATCTGAAAGATATCAAGAATGTAAAAGGTGATGAAACCTATTCTGAAAATAACGGTAAACTGGTATGGCAAGGAGATAAGAAAGATATCTGCTATCAGGGAACTACAACCAAGAAGATTCCTGTAGGAATGAAGGTTACTTATGAACTTGGCGGAAAGAAAGTCAGCGCAGATGATCTGGAAGGAAAGAGTGGACACTTAAAGATCCATTATGAATATCAGAATACGAGTGCTGACAGCGGAAAATACACACCATTTTTGATGGCAACCGGACTTCTGATGGATGGTGAAAAATTCTCGAATGTAACTGTTGATAATGGAAAAGTTATCTCAGACGGTGACAGAAACATTGTAATCGGAATGGGACTTCCACAGTTGAAAGAACAGCTCACATCAGTAAGCAGCGAAGTAGATGATCTGGACATTCCGGATTCATTTACGGTAGAAGCAGATGTGACAGATTATGAAAAAGTAGAAGCTGTTACTGTTGCGACAAATGAAGTATTCAACGAAGTAGATGCAGATAAATTTGACAGCTTGGATGAACTGAAGGATTCTATGACAGAACTTCAGGATGCAGCAAACCAGCTTGTAGATGGCTCCGGAGAACTGAAAGATGGACTGGATACCCTGCTTTCTTCATCAGGAACACTGGTAAGCGGAATTGATCAGCTGGCAAGTGGCGGAAATACATTGGCTAGCGGAACTGGTAGTCTGGTGAGCGGAGCGAATACACTGAATGCCGGATTGCAGACGGCGTCATCAAAGGTAAGCGGAACACTCCTTCCGGGAGTAAAAGCATTGGATCTTGGGGTGTCTCAGATGCAGAGCGAGCTCGCAGCAGATGATGCACTGCCGAAGCTTACGACAGGAGTTGCAACATTAGATGCTGCATTGAATACAGGAAATGCAGCGAAAGGTCAGCTTAGTTTGGTTGTAGCTGCAAAGATTGTAAATGATGGAGTGCAGGCAGCGGCAACAGGCGCAAGTGGATTAAATGCAGGTGTTGCCGACATTGGAAGAAATGTAAGTAGCCTGAACAGTGTGGTTAGTGGAGTCGCAAGTAAAACCGGTGGATTAGTGCAGGCAGCTAATGCAGCATATAGTACTTTGGGAAATGTAGCAAAAGAAAGTGAACAAGAAGTTGAGATAAGTAGTGAAAATGTGGATGTAACGAATGTTATAGGAACAGCCACGGGAGCGGCTACAGGAACAGTTACAGGAAACGCTGAGATTTCTTATGATGGGGCAGAAAAGAATAAAGACGCAATAAATAGTCTGAAAACTGCTTTGGGAAGTGTTGATCCAGGGTCGGATGCAGCAAATGCTATAAATGCAGCAATTGTTTCTCTTGAAGAACAACAGACGGTTTCTGGAAATGTAACTATAAATGAAGCAACTATGGAAAATGCGAAAATTGATAATGCAACGATGGCGTCTGGAAAAGCAACTGTAAATACAACGGTGAAAGTGGTAAATCCGGATGTAAAAGCAACATTGGCTTACCTTAAAGGTATTAAAGATGGTGTAACAGATATTGACGATGCATTTAATAAGAATGATATTGCGCATGGTGGATATAACTTGGCTGCTAACATGGCTGCCTTGAATACAGCAGTTAATGTAGGAACCGATGAGCAACATCCATCCGCAGTTGCAGTTGCAAGTGCTGTAAATGCAGGATTGCAAGAGTTGAAAGCAGGCACACCGGCACTTTTCGATGGAATCAATCAGGTTGCAGCTGGAGCAACTGAATTAAATGAAGGCGTAAATGGAAAAGATGGACTTGTAAGTCAGGTAAATAGCGGTGTACTTCAGCTTAAGAGTGGTACAGCACAGCTGTTAGCCGGAGTTGATGGAACGAATGGTCTTGCATCTGGACTTGGTCAGCTTGCAGCAGGATCAAGCCAGCTGGCAAGTGGCGCATCCCAGCTCAACAGCGGAGCCGGAACTCTGTCAACAGGCCTGAACACTCTCCAGAGCAGCACAGGCGCATTGGTATCTGGTGTAGAACAGCTTGATTCCGGAGCAGCTGAACTGAACAGTGGTATGATCCAGTTCAACGAAGAAGGAATTGAAAAACTGGTAAGCGTATTTGATGGGGACATCGATGCACTTCTGGATAAGGCAAACGAACTTCTGGATGCATCCAAAGAATACAAGAACTTCTCTGGAATCGCAGACGAAATGGACGGAAGCGTAAAATTCATTTTCGTAAGTGATAAATAATAAATTGACAAAATGGGAGATAGATTTTAGCGTCTATCTCCTGTTTTTTGTTGCGGATTCGTGAACCGTATGATAGTATAATTTTTAAATCATCAATAGTACAAAATCACTTCATACATTTCAAAATTACAAATCAAAAGTCTAAAAACAATCTGACGATATCAGCCAATTATTTCAGACATGTAACTGTGAATATTTTCTGAAAATGAAAGGAAAATGTCTATGAATAATGAGGTTTATCAAATCTATGATCGCATTTTTAAGCGAATCTTTACGTTATCTAATTTATCTATTATCAATATGATTAATGGCTTGTTCCGCACAAATTATTCAACTGAAAGTATAGTAGAATATCCTAACAAAGAGTTTGTTAATCGTTTCTTGAAAGAAAGGCTTGCAGATGTTTTTATTTCTGTTATGAAGTGACTTTTGTCAAGAGTTAACTTTAAGAAATTTTTCTTAACTCCAGTCACATTTGTTTCTCTGACAGCATTGGAAAA
>Ga0129313_1000424_pt1 | contig 37037 bp, 47 predicted proteins | sample O1105metagenome_FD_94436 | JGI IMG/M metagenome (GOLD analysis project Ga0129313, IMG submission 94436) | Orangutan group fecal microbial communities from fecal samples from Wisconsin, USA - O1105 metagenome | ecosystem: Host-associated > Mammals > Digestive system > Large intestine > Fecal...
ATTAGATGAAGAATTGTTTGTACAGTTTTTAGATTTTTATAATACAGCTATAAAATGATGTTGTGCAGCTATAAGTTGCATTACAATGGAAATAGGATTCTATAAATTTCAATAAACAAATTCCCGTTTATCAAGCAGTTTACCACAAAAGGAGCAACCACCCCGGCTGCCCCTTTTTCATATACCCCCGAGCCGCAAGGCTCTTTTTTATGCGGTTTACGATGTCAGCCCAATGTCAATTTGACTGGAAAAGTGGTTGAAAAAAAGTGGTATTGCGTGATATAATGGATTTATAAGGGTGGTTAACCTGCCCTACAAATCGGAATTTACCAATTAAATTCCAGCAGACATGATATGTCTACCCATAAATTGCAACAATTCTCGCTTTGTGTCATGGTATTTATTATGAAGCTCTGTTCTCCTAAATCATAATAATCCGATAACAAATTCTGTTATCATACCTTTGAAAAACTTAATCCATACATACCCGTTAGGGTATTCATAGACTAAAAAATCCCTAAAATAGGCATCCGACTTTTCTGTTGGATTACCTAAACAGCACCTAATTTCATTTGCAGATGAACTGAAATTCAACCCATTAAAATTGATTTCTATTTCTTCGCTATACCATCCGTAACTATTATACAAAGATCTACGCAAATATTGAATTATAATCATTTCTTTCAACAATAGAAAAATTGAGGTGTCCTGTTAAAGACACAACCAATGTTTCCGCACCTGCCATAAAAATGTAAGCCAAAACATCTACAAGGAGTTTTTTCTTAATCGATGAGGAATACATAAACGTCAGCAAGAAAACCGATATAATATTCACCGCAAAATTTGCTATTGGAATGTTTAATATCAGATATATTAAGGAACTCAATATATAGTATCCCACAAATGCGCTCACTTCAACACATCTTTTTACTATGCATTCTTCAAAAAATGCTCTCACCAGTTTATAGATTGAATATATTCCCAATGCCTGTGAAAACAGATAGGTTAACGTGTATAGCATAAACTCATTCATATTCCTACCCCTACTCCTTCCCACTCGGATATGATTTTCCGTACTTCCTTACGCCTGTCTCTGCTGACAGGTATTTTGTCGCCGTTCGACATGGTTATTTCTTCATATTTAATGTGGCTTGTGTTGTTGTAATTTATAATGTAAGAACGATGCACTTGTAAAAATCTCGAATTGGATAGCTGCTTCATTACTTCCGACAGAGTGGATTTAAATTCATAGTTTCCGCTTGCTGTTGCGATTTTTATATCGTGGTCAAAGCTCTCAAAGTACAGTATATCACTAAATTTTATTCTAAATGCCCCCTGCTTATTTTCAAATGTAAAGAACCGTTCATTATTGTTTGAAAGCTGTATGGTCAAGTCAATCATTTTAAACAGCTTTTCTTTGTCTATGGGTTTTTGAAGGAAATTAAGAGGTTGTACATCAAAAAGTAGCCTATCATAACAGTTTTTGGCTGATATGTAGACAATTTTTATAATATTATCTTTCAGTTCCGTTCTAATGAGATGTCCAAGTTCCACGCCATTCATCTTAACAAGCTCGATATCAAGGATTATCAGATCGCAGCGATTTTTCCTTAAATATTCCCACAGATCCTCTGCGCTGAAAAAAGATTTAATATCGAGCTTTCGATTCCTAAGCTGTTGGTATTCAGACAAATACCCATTCACTTGATTGACTGTATCCTTAAAATCATCGCAAACAGCTATTCTTATCATATCCTCACCCCCATATCTTATATTATACCATATTTTTCTTATAAAATCAATGCATATATCCGTGGAATGCGGTATAATAAAGATACTTAGGCAAGGATTTGCTTTCGCAAAATCTTCAAATACGGGTAATAACGCAACAATTCGGCTATATAATACGTTTTGCGACAACGTACATTTTCAAAACTGACGGCTGACAGACTTATGCCACAAGGTTAAGTCCGGCAACGCATTTCTTCTTCATCTCCATAGAGGAATGAACATAACGGTTGAGCGTGATGTTTACATTTGAGTGCCCGAGTAGCTCGCTCACGGTCTTAGCGTCAAACCCGCTCTCAATGCAGACGGTAGCATAAGTGTGGCGGATCAGATGAAAATTAGCGCTGCGAACGCCGCATTCTTTCAGAACCGCTTTAAAGCGGTTCTGCATGGTGCGCGGTTCTACAGGTTTGTTAGTTCCCGAAAGAATATAGCCGGAGCATCTGTTTTGTTTCAGAATATCCAGGACAAATGCAGGAAGAGGAATATCTCTCACCGAGGTTTTGCTCTTGGGAGAGGTAACTATGATCGCCGTTCTGCCTTTGCTGGATTTATCGGGAACACGCTGAAGCGCTTTAGAAACGCGGATAACTCCGCTTTTAAAATCAATATCATTCCATGTAAGCGCGCAAAGTTCCCCAATGCGAAGCCCCGAATACATTGTCAGCAGTATTCCCAGATTGCTTCGGAGATAATTCTGTAACCTGCCGCGCTCGTCCTTGTCAAACACCTCGGCTTCCTTGCTTTCAGATTTTGGTATGGAAATATTCCGCATAGGGTTTCGGTAACCGTATTCTCGCTCCGCGTACTTCGCCACAGAGCGCATTACAACAAGAATATCGTGAACACTTTTTGCCGACAAACCGCCGAAACCGTTCACCCTGCCGAATTTCAGCTTGTGCTCCGAAAACTCATTTATAACAGGCATGCCGAGTTCGTCGTATCCGATATTCCCGAAATAGGGTGTAATATGCTTGCCTATCAGCTTTTCATAGCAACAATAACTGGAATGCTTTACCCGCAGCTTTGCGGACGCAAGCCATTCCTCGCACAGATTCTTAAAGGTTTTGTCACAGGCTACGCGCTCCGGACTTCCCGCATCAGCGTATGCGTAAAGCATTTTTTCTTTTATCTCGGCAAGGCTTTTCGCATACAGATATTTATATTTGATTTTGCCGTTATTATCATATCCGAGAGGAATCCGTCCCTCGAAACGACCGTCTTTTCTTTTGTAAATGTTCATTGCGTTTCTCATTTTTGCTCCCTTTCCGACGCTTGGTCTGACGGCTGAAATATTAATTCAGCCGCAAAATAGATTAGATTTTTTACAAATTTGGGCTTTACAAATAGTGTTTTATGTGATATAATAATGCAGATAGACTGCGCTTAAATTATAGCGTATACCACAAAACCGCAGTATAACAGCGTTCACATAATTGAAGAATTTACGAAATAAAAAGCAAGTACGGATATTTTTCAGCGTACTTGCTTTTCATTTCAAAAAATATCCGATATGCGGATTATAAATCTTAAGTTGCGTTTTTTCTCGTCTTGGGCGGACGCTTTTTGGACACGACTTCCTCACTCATTTCCTTAAAGCTATCTGTAAACTCCATAGGAACAGGTTTGAAAGGAAACCTCTCCAGCACAGCCGTTTCAACCTCTCGACTGTCAGCGTACTGCACCTTGCGTTCGGACTTCTCGGAGATAGAATAAGCGTCCTCGAATTGGATACCCCACTTGAAAAACAGCTTTAGTCGAGTTTTCATAGGGTGGCAGCCCGTTTTCATGACGATAAAGTGACCTTTCGGCATTGACTTCAGCTCGTCGACGGTCATCAGCGGACGCTCTATCATCTGCAATGACCTTGATGAGCCGTCCTTGCTTGCGGAACGCGATACTGAGCCGCTGAGAACGGTCTGCTTTCCGAGGTTTCGGGACATTTCCTCGGCAGTTTTTGAGTTGGGTGCGAACGCTCCGAACAGCGTGCATTGGCAGTTGTCCACGATAATCTCCGCGCCCTCTTTACCGTAGGTTTTCTCGAACTGCGCAAGCGATTGTATGATTGCCACAATTGAAACCTTTCGAGAACGTGATGCGGAGAATATCATTTCCAAGCCGTCAACTTTAGGCAGTGTTCCTATCTCGTCCATGTAGAACATTACTCGCTTTTCAAGCTGACCACCCTTTTCATCAGCAACCGTCAATATCTCGCGGTAAAGCTGCTGAAAAATCAGCGAAATCAGAAAATGTTTCGTATTGTCCTCCTCGGGCAAGACAAGGTATATTGCCGATTTGCTATTGCAGAACTCCTCGACGTCAATTGAAGTGTCGAAACAGAGAATTTGTTCGAGCTCCGAATCAATAAACGAGTTCAACCTTGACAGCGCGGTAGACATAACACTCGCCATTGCCTGATCTGACGAATTGAGTGCTGCGCCCGCAAACCACCTTGCTTTGTGTTCGCTCGGCAGCTTGTCAATCAGCATCTGAAACCGCGACACGCCTTTCGTTCCGGACGGCGCGAGCAGGTCTTGAATTAGCTTGAACACGCTGATAATATGCCGCTTTTCGGGCGGGCAAAACTCCGCAATCAGCAGAATGACCGCTGTCAACAAGCCCTCCGCCGCTTCATAAAAGAACGCGTTCTGACCCATGCTCGACACATCGCCGTCTGCGGAAATTATTGTCTTGGCGGTTATTTTTGCAAACTTCTCTGATTTCGCTTTATATTCCAGCTTACCCTCGCTTTTGTACGCATCCATATATTTATTCACGAGATAGAGCATATTGTAGCCGCTGCTGCGAGTGGGATTGCGCAGATCAATCACGGAAATCTTGTAGCCGTAATATTTTTCTGCAATAGTAGCGGTGTTTCGGTAAAGGTCGCCCTTGCTGTCGGTGGTGACAAACGACATTCCCGCCGCACAGCAGTATTCGATATTGGGATAGAGGAAGTTTGCGGTTTTGCCGACGCCGGACGCGCCAATCATCAGCGTGTGGATATCCGCGTCATCGACAAGCGCAGTTATCGCTCCAGCACGCTCTACACAGCCCACAATCAGACCATCAACGGTCGGGCGTTGTTCACCGCTACGCCACAGGTTAGGCATGTAGGGAATATGCTTGTAGGTCTTTGTAACCTCTCCGTGAGTCGCGAACCTCGCCGTGCCGTGCTGCCCGTTGCCTACGGGCTTGTTCGGAATTCCCTTGAGAGAATAGTGGTCGCCGATTACGGCAATCAGCGCGACTACAAGAAAAAAAGCTCCGCAGATACAGAGCAGCAGGATTTGTGTTTGGTTCATAACTACCTCCCCATTTAACAGCTCATTACTTGCGAATATTGAGGCTCGTCCGAGGGAACTTCCTCGGACATTTTCTTTTGTTCGGCTCGCTGAACAAGCGTTTCCTCTGTTGCTAACCGCAGAGCGTGATCCGCAATATCATACAACTTCCGCGCCGTTATTTTCAGTTCCTCGACTGTCTGCGAGGGCTTACGGAGCTGCTCCAATCCAGCAGTTATCGCACTTTGAAGCTTGCCAAGCTTTACGGCGATTTTTTCCTTATCCAGATAGCATTTGTACTCGTTGGCAAGCCTGTTCTTCATCTTGTCCAACGGAAATTCCCCACCCGCTATTTTCAGAAAATGCTCACTCGCCGCAAGTGAAAACTCTGACAATCGGATTCGGTCGGCGGAGTTGTATGCGGCTATGAGATCGGCGACGATGCGATTTGTGTTGATTTTCATTTCGTTCAGTTCGGCAACGCTCTGTAAGTACAGTTCTTTGCGCTCGTGAGAAACTGCGGGAAGATATTCCACACCATAACGCTGTTTCAAGCACTCGTTCCAATCCTTTTGCTGTGGCGCAATCCGAAAAATATCCGTGTAACCGTGTTCATGAAGAATATCCCGCAAGCGTTCGGCAGCGTCAATCCCGCCCTCATCGTTATCGGTGCAGAGATAGACAGCTTGCAAGTCGGAATGGTTTTCCAATGCTTTCAGCACCGCGCTTTCATACACGCCATTCATGGCGATATAGCTATGATTTTTCCAATCCTTTTGGCAGAGCGTGATGAACGACAGCATATCGATCGGCGCCTCAAAAACAAACAGCTTCTCATCATTTCCGAAATGAGAGAAGCTATAATTTGTATCCGAACCCGCGACCGTTATGCGAAACGTTTTTCCGAAGCTGAGTGTGGAGCGCACCGAGGCTTGCTTTGGAGTTCCGTTCTCGTCCAATCCAACGAACACAACATTGTGATATTTTCTGTCCTCGTAGATTTTGTGTTCGTGTGCGAAGTGCGAGATTATCTGCGGATCGATAAATCTTTGCTTTGTCAGATACGCGAAAACCCGCCGCATATCCGAGTTGGGTTCGGGCAGCTCAAACGGTTTCACAATAGAGGCGGAAGGCTCACACGAAATAGTATTCACGGTCTGCGTGGAACAATGACCGCCAAGCAGTTCGATCACGGAATCTTGAAAAGAGAAACCAAGGAACTCCTGCAAAAATTTGACTGCGTAACCGCCGCGCTGATTTTTGTGATCGTACCACTTGCCGCCGCTGATAGTAACGCTGTCATGCGTTCCGCTGCCGTCCGTGTAAATGTACTTGTAGGTCGAGCCGACACGTTTCATGCGTTCACCGCGGCGTTCCAAGTAAGACACCAAGTCGGCGGTATTCGCACGGTAAAGATCATCATCGGAAAAATTGATGTAGGGCATAAAACTTCCTTTCTCCAAAATAAAATAATTTTATATTGGTTACTTAACATTGTAGGCTCATGATGAACCTATCCATAGGCCACCGACAGGGCAGAATTCGTCCTTGTCAGTAACTGTTTTTCAAAAAATTTAGGGCGGATGACTCAACAAATATAAATTTGACGAGTTGCCGCCCGATTGTCTGTATCTGCGCTCGTGCCGAAGATATTTTGCTTTTTCGAGATCTCCGAGCGCGCGTTTTACGGTGCTTCGGGACATTTTCAAGTCCGCAGCGATTGTGCTGATAGCGGGGTAGCACGATCCGTTTTCATCGGCACGGTCGCGCAAATACATATACACTGCGATTGCGCGGTGCGGTAGATTTGTGGAATAAATTTCGCGGTTATTTAACAATCTATCACTCCCCAAATTGTTGATTTTCCAACGGATTTTCTTTCATGCCGAGCGCTTGTTTCTTGCGGCGGAGCGCAGCTTTCAGCTTATGCTCGGTGCGGAGTTTCTGCCCATGCAGACTGCGATTGTAATCATCGGAAATAAGTTTGCCGAACGAGAACAGCATGGAGAACACGGCGTTTTGCGCTGCCGTCAGATTATATCTGTCCCTGTTTTCCAAGAACGCTTGAGCGTATTCGTTCCCCAGCTCGGCGGACTGTTTTATATATTCGATGCCCAACTCGCGATCCGCGTCGCAGCCTGTTCCGCTGAATGTCATTAACCCGAGCCGATATATAATCTTGTCATCAGGATTGTCGTTAGCAATTTTAGAAAATCCGCTGTAAGCGTTTCTGAAATAATCTTCCGCTTGCTCCGCATCCTTTTCAATGCCAATCCCTTCACGAAGCATTTTCGCGGTTTCATAGCAAGCGTAGGCGTTATCCTGATCGGTGGACAGCTTATAATATTCAAACGCTTTTTCGTAATTCTGCGCCACGCCGTTCCCGTAAAAATATAGACTTCCGAGCGAATATTGCGCGAATTTATTCCCCGCGTCAGCGGATTTTTTAAACCACCAGAACGCTTTTGTGTAGTCCTGTTCCGCGCCGTATCCGAGCGCAAACATCTTCCCGATTCGGTACTGCACATACGGTTTCAAGCGTTTGGCAGTCGGCTCGATTTCAAGAAATCCTTGCAGAGTCTTTTGAAAATATTCCTCCGATTTCGGAATATTATCCTCGCCGAGCAAGCCGTTACGATACATCTTCCCGAGGTCGTGAAGCGCAAGAATACTTCCTTTTTCGGCTTCGGCTTGAAACAGCTCCAATGCTTTTGGAATATCATGATTTTTATATAACTCGGTGCAAGCGGATTTATATTCTGCTGTCCACTTGATATAAAATCCGTTTGACGATTGAGCTTCGCTGAGGTTTTCCTCATCGACCTCCACGAACATTTCCGAATCAAGTTTTTGCACAGGATTATCCATTTGCAATACCGCTTGAATCACAGCGTTTTTGATCGGCTTGAAAACCCTGTTTTCTTCAAGCGGCGGGAACTTCTGAACAGTGCTCGTATAGGTTTCGTATTTCTGCTGTTCGAGAACGCACCATTCCTCGTACATCTTTTTCAGCACGGGGTTCTCGGCAAGTTGCGCGACGATCTGGTCAATGGTTTTCTTGACATTGGGCTGCAAGTATCCGTACACCTTTTTTCCTTTAGAATTGCGGAGCTGCGATTGCAGTTTCAAAATAAGCTGTTCGAGCTGCGGATCAAATTGATTATTGTTTTGCAGCTCCGACAACAGATTTTTCATCATGCTTTCCGCTTCGGACCGCAGTTTGTCGCGCACGGCAGTCTGCTTTTCATAGACCTGATACAGCTCGTTGTGAAATATATCGTTTGCAAACGCGCTTTTGATCTGCTCGATCCCGTTCTCGGTCAGAAATCCCTCTTTTATATCCGTCGAATACACAAGCAAGTGAATATGCGGGTGGTGTGCCGTATTATGAAACGCAGCATACCATCGCAGGTTTTCCAAGTGAACATTCTGCGCTTTGGCGATATCATCGGTATGCCGCATGATCAGATTCCGCCACATCTCGGGAGTAGTATATCCGAGCCGTTCCGCGTCCTCGCGGGTCAAGGATATAACGTGCGACCAGACATTCCCCTGATTTTCCGCAATATTTTTTTGCGCTTGAGACAGAATTATTTCATCGTCGCTGTCAGAAAACAATCCGTGCTTTCCGATTTTTTCAACGCCCGGGCGTTCCGCAACATATTTCACCAGAATTTCTTTGTCGGTGATCATATCCGCACTCTGCTCGAGCAATTCGGAGAACAGCTCCGAAGCGTTTTCCGTTGACGGATTTTTCAGATAGTCCGAATATTCCGGCAGCTTTTTTCCGTCCGAATTTATTTTCAGCAATTCAAAAATTAACTGCTTCTGATTTTCCGTCACGGAAACATTTTTTTGTTTCGGAGAATATTTCTGAACCGTTTCGCGGGTCGCGATATATTTCACGAGATTACCGCGAGTACCTTTTGCCGCGGGCTTGAGATATCTGCTGGCAACAATTATTTTCGGCATCGTCAGTCGTTCCTCTGAAATCTCGCGGCGCTGTCATATGTGATGATCCCGTTGATCTTCCGCACCTCGTCGATGCACATGATGTGCAGCTCGCGGAGCGTTTCGTCATCGACCTCGTTTGCCGCCGCCAGCATATTGGATATTTTTCCGAGTTCCACTGCAATTTTAAAAAGCAGCCGCGACGTTTTTTCTTCCGAAGCGGTTACCGACGTCGTAACTAACTTTTTGATTGCGGGCGCAAGATATTCCACATTGTCCTGCGCTTTCAGATACCCGAGATAAAACTCGACCGCTTTTCGGACAAGCTCGTTTCTCGAACGGGAATTGGACTGCTCTAGAAAGCAGTCGCACTCGTCCAACAGATCCTTTTCAAGGTAAAATCCCGTGCGGATTTTGTTTGAATTTTCGCTCAATTACAATCAACCTTTCCTATGGAGGAAGTTTTGTGCCGAGATAATCGTTTGAGGCACAAAACAACGGGGTTGAAAAATCTTTGATTTTTCAACAAAAGCTCCCTTGTATCACTTTATTTGGCTTAACCGCCGCATTCCCGCCGAAGACTTAATTAGAAATCCGAGTCAATCCCCGTTTTTTAATCACTTTTTCAATCTCCGGCGGGCTTTGTCCGACGGTGTTTACGGGCTTATGCCGCCAGCGGTGGCATAAGCCCTTTTTCCTGCATCAAAATCATACCCCCGAACCGCCCTCACCCCGCTCGCAGAGACGTTTCGCAAACTCCGCGAAAACCGCCCCAAATCGGCTCGAGAACAGCTCGGAGGTAAACGTACCCTACCGCCGTGCCAAAATCGCACACAGCGCGACACAGCCGTCTCAAAATCGGTCACGGCTGATTGGTTGGCTTGGCATGGGTGGTTTTGGGTTTTATTGCGCTCTGCTGCCTTGCAGTCATGTCAATAAAATCGCGCACGTTCTGCGGTACGATCTTGCCGTAAAGCTGCTCTGCGTATGCCGAGAGCTGCTCGTCAAGCGAGGTTTTCTTCTCCGACAGATACATTTTCAGCGCCTGAACCTTTTTATCGTCAAGCGTAATTGTTACCGTGTTTTTCATAGCCATACCCCCTAAAAAAATGATATTTCGATCTTCATATCGTCCTCAACTTCCTGCTGAGTTATCGTGTGCGGCTCGGCGAATTGCTGGACATATTTCTCGCATTGCGCGTCCGTCAAAGAGCAGAAGTCCTCGCCGTTATCGCCGCAGATAAAAAACGGTCCGGCAACGATTCCATCGTTGAACCGCCTGTTTCCCTCCATGCCGAGGAGTTTCGCTTCCTCGTTTCCGACCATCACTACGCCGCGCTCATGGAGGAAATATATCGGCTCTATCAGACCGCCGACCGCATCATGGATCGACTTATAATCGTCACCGATTTCTGTTATATATGCGGGCTTATTCGGCTCAACCATAACAACTTTCATGTACATTTTTCCTTTCGAATTAAAATAATCTGAGCTGAAAATCTTCCTCCGGCTCGGCCTCTACCTGTTCTGTTTCGGAACATTCATCATCGAAACCCTCACCGATTTCCTCGTCATCTTCGGGATCGCAGACGGTCAGATTATCATTTATCCGCCGTGTACTTTCCGGATTTCGTATCTTGATCGCCGCGCTCTCGAAGCTCTCAAGGTATCTGTCAAGGTGTTCGTACAACCGCATAGTTAAGAAATCGTCCGCCGCTATTGCTTGCCGCAAGTTCTCCGCATAATTGATTATCGCAGACAAGCACCATCGCTTCCTTTGCTGTTCGGACAGGCTTGGGAACTGCTCCCGAACGAATTTCAAGTTCTCGTCCGCGTCAATAATCTCCATCGCTTTACGAGCGTTTTCGTGAATCTCATTGGGGCGAGCCATGTAGCCTGGATCGACCTCCGGAGGCGTTTCTCTGTAGTAAACCTCGGGCAATCCTAACAGCGAATTTTCCTGTTTTGCGAGCTGCTCCTTGTCATAAAGAATATGATTTCTCACCAAGTTCAAGTTGGAACCGTCCGCCCAAGACGGATCAAAGCCGCCTTTGGTGAACAGTTCATACCATCGAGCGTAGTCATTTTCAAGTGCCGCGGCGTAGTCGGTTTCATGATTTTTTCTGCTCATAATGACATCTCCGGTGAATGTGATTCGAGCTGCTCCTGCGACTGTGCAAGCTGCAGCTCGCGCTTATCGTAGCAGTACATATAGCAGTCGTAGTTGGCGCGCTCAGGGCGACATCGAAGGAGAAAAAGGTGGTCATCGGTTTCCACGGAAAAGCCGTAGCTCTCATTCAAGTTAAGGTTCTGATGAGTGGCGCAGTAATGCTGCATTCCACTTCTGTTCTTCAGCAATCCGTCCTTGCGAAGTTCATTCACAACATCGTTTAATTCCGATTTAAAAGCATTATCTTTTAAATCTCCGCGGTTCTCCCACCACGTTGAAAAAAACTCGTTATCGCTCCCGAAATCCATTCGCAAATGCCCTACGCAAGCGTTACGCAGAGCGGGTTCGCAGTTCGAATAAAACATGGAATGTTGTTCCGGATCGGCACATTTTATCTGATATTTCATGAAATACCTCCCATTTCAAAATCCGAGGTTTGCTCCTGCTCGGGAGCCTCCACCACCGAGAACAAGTGACCTCCGCGCTTTGAGACAACACCGTATTCGGTAAAAGCGCACTCGTTCGCGGCAATTATTTTTTCTGCGAATTCGGCTGTGCAAGCGCCTTTCAAAAGCGATCTGTCAAAATCGGGCGGGAGCATTTCCGAAAGATATTTCTCGCCAAATTCGGAAACGTGATTGACCGTCCCGTCAAACTCATAGCAGTCAAGATCGTTAAGTATGGCGTTGATCTTATCCCAATCGCGCCACAGCTCATGCTCGAGAACCGCCTTGAACTTTGCCGCGTCCTCGCGGGATAATTCGGAATATCTCCGCGCTATATCGTTCACCGCATAGATATTTTCCATGCTCTCAAAGCAGACGTCGGATATCTGCGGAATCGCCGATTCAAAGCCAACATATACGCATTCGTCAATGTGTTTTTCACCGACCTTTTCCGCGAGTTGCCGCATATATTCCTCATCAGCGGGGAGCGTCAGAACCTCAGAATCCTTTTCGGAAACATCTTCATTCTCGGCGGGATTTCCCGTAATTTCAAGTCGGAAAATCCAGTTCTCCATGCGCTCGGGAAGTTCTTCACCATATACAAGGGCAGGCTCGTAGGAATCCGGTATCGCGTAATAACCGTCGATGAAAACTCCGCCCTCGCGTTCCATCATTGCGCGTCCGACCTTATCGGGGTCAAGCAGATCGTACAATTCATCGGGAACGTCCTCGAGACCTTCGAGCATTTCATTCTCCAAAACGATCTCGCCGTATGCGTATACATTTTTGCACGGATAAACGGGTATAGTCTGGAGATTATATGTGCTGTTTATCGCTTCGCCTATTGTGCCAAACCCTCTTTTCAAGAGCGCGCGGTAGGCGATGATTGATGTAAAATCCTCTTTGTCCGCGAAAAAATCATCAAGCCGTTTTGCGAGGAAATTCAGTTCTTCAAGCGTCGGTTCTTCCGAGAATTCGTATCCCACGAACTCGGGAACCTCGTCGCATTCCTCGATCCTCAAAAAAGTTTCCCCATAGATTTTCGCCCTGTCCAGCGCATCAATAACATCGTTTCTATTTGCCGGAAGCAACACATACGCGACCTTGCCGCCATTAGCTCCGAGTTCTTCTATTGTTATTTCAAGCATTGTTACGCTCCTTTCCGTCCGCGATCCACCGTCCCGTGTCGTCGCGAACACGTCCGCTGCTGTCTATCGTCAGCTTTTTGCCCTCGGAGAGCGCAAGGTGTATCACCTTGCAATCCTCCGCGGTCGCGCCGATATAGGTTCTGCTGTCATAATTAAATTTCTCTGTCATGTTACATCCCATTCAGATATTCGTAAACTTTGGGGATCGAATATTCAATATTTCCTGTGATTATATATTGTGGAAATTCCTCCGAAACGTTTTGAAGAGCCATTTTAAGCTGTTCAAAAGAAAGCCCGTCAAAGCAGTCGCAGAACGCTTCGTAATCAAATTCTTCGGCAAGCTCCCCGCCGAAATTCAGACAATAAAACGCAGCCCTGACCATGTTCCTGTCAAGGCTGCAGTCCTCATTATTCTCTTTTTCAGAAATAATTTTGTCCAGCTCGCCGAGCCACTCCCGCATATCCTCGATCACTCCGCGTTGCTCATCGGTGAACTCGCTCGGCATAGACGTGCCAACAAAACTGTAATCGAGCAGATCGTTATTCGCCGTTTCCACTCCCGAAAACATCGCGGCGATCATGAAAATAAGCAGGATCAACGGCATAAAAATCGCCGCCAACAGTATAGCGAGTACCTTCCATGTGCGCTTATCCGTAGCCGCTGTGACGACCGCCTTTATTACAACCGGAGATACCGCCATATCATCTACCTCCCGCCGCCCCGAACTTCTCTGCCTTATGATCGGGCGCGATCACGCATAAGCAATACCGTTCGTTGCCGCACTTGTAAAGACACACCCCGCGCTGTGAAAACTGTATAAGCCCGTACTCGGAATCCTCAACCTGAAGCGTATCCATATAGGTTTTCTTTTCGATAGTTCCGGGATAGAACAGGAAGATATGCGTCGGTATCGAGAACAGCGGCTTTGTCAGCTCGCGAACGTTTTCCACGAGGAAGTCCTCGATATTCTGACTCGCCAAAATAACGGCGGACTCTTTTTTGCGGACGCGTTTCATGAAATTTCTGATGTACTCGACTGCCGTGAGATTTGTCAAAAACAAATAAAACTCATCTATGCTTGCGACGGTATTTCCGCGGCTCAGAAGCTGCTCGGACATATACGCGAGGACGTTGAACAGCAGAGCGTTGCGGATATTTTTGCTTGCCTGGAGCAGTCCTTTTACGCCGAAAGTTATAAATCTGCTGTCGGTTATATTTGTATAACCATTGAAAAATTTGCTCTCCGCACCAACGCAAATCGAGTGCAGTCCAAGGCAGATATTTTGCAGATTTTCGGCGGTATAAAGCCCTTTTTCTTTCGGATTGAACGACTTGTATTCCGCCTCAATCAGCTCGTAAAAATCCGAGAGAATTGGAAAATCTGTCGGCTTCATCGCGTTCCAATCCGTGTTGTCGGATATCCCGAATTTCTCGTAGAGCTTTATCAAAAGCAGCTCGATTGTGTCGATTTCGCGGTCGGAAAAATCCTTGTAGCTGCGGAAGAAGTCGCGCAGAAAGCTGATATGCTGCGACAGCTTGGTCTTAAATCTGAACGCTTTCGGGACATTTTCATCATCCGCGCGAAGCGCGGAATCGACAGCGGGGTCACCCCGCTCATCGCCCCATGATTTCGGCTCGAGTACATTTATAATATACTCTCCCGACATCAGATCGATAAAACAGCCGCCGAGATTTTTTGTCAAGTCGACGTACTCCATTTCGGGATCGAGGCAGATTATATTCTTTCCGCTCTCGCGAAGATTGGTCAGAATCAGCTTTAACAGATAGGATTTTCCCTGTCCGGAATTGCCGAGTATAAGCGTGTTGGCGTTGGTTTTATCGTCCGAGCGCTTATCAAAATCAACAATAATGTTCGACCCGAATTTGTCTCGCCCGAGATAGAACCCATTCTCATCGGTCTTGCCGGAAAATGAAAAGGGATAAAGATTGGCGACCGAGGACGCAGGCAGAACGCGCTCAAACTGCTCACGGAACATATTCCGACCGGACGGCATTACGCTCATAAAGCCGTGCTGCTGGCGCAACATCAGCCTGTCCACATTCAGTTTGGAGCGCACTAATTCTGTCTGCACCTCAGTCTGCAAAATGCGGAGATTATCCAGGTTATCCGAAATCATTTCAAGGAAAACCGCTGTGTGCAGTAGCGGTTCGCGGTTTCGGTGCATATCTGCGGCGAGCTGCGCCACATCCTGCAGGTTGCTTTCAGCGGCGACCGTCTGCTGCAAATCGTTGGTGGAATTGCGCTGCATACGGTTCTTGTTTGCGGCGTTCGCGATGATCCGCTTTTCCTCAGCGGCGGTTACGGGGCGCGTATAAATTCGCAAGGTAACGCCGTCTTTTTCGCCGAGGTAACGCAATATAGCCTGTTCGCTTGTTGAGGTCGGATATTCCCTTAATGCCCATACGCAGCGGAATGTGTTTCCGCAAATAAAATAGTCCGTGAAAAATTTTATCACGGACGGCGCTATCATATCCAAGAAGTTCTTTTGCGGTTTGGTCGTAAATTCTTTATCGACTGTGCTTATTTTCTTCTTCAAGATAAACCTCCCATTGTCTGATCAAGTTTTTGATCGTGAAATAATTCGGACTCGGGTTTGAGATAATAATCATCGCTGTTCCAAAGAGAAATATATACCTCATCCCCGCCGAGCGTTACGGGGTGCTGCTCCAAGCCCTCTCCAAAGCCGTCCGCGTATTGTGAGGTGACATACCCGATAAGGTCGGCGGTTTCCGCTTTGTCAAGCTCACCGTAAGACTGCACTACCGCCATACCGTACAAATTTCCGTCGAGGGTTTCCACCATCGGCATAATGGAATAGACTTTTTTATCAAGATTTCCATCGTGTAAGTACGCCGCCAGACCGCGCTTCACAGCATCTTCATCGGAGTTCAAGTCCTCTCGGATATGCGCGTTAATCTCAAAATCGTAATCGATATAATTTGCCGAATCAATCTCGATCAAATCGCAGCCGTCCTCATCTTCGATCATAATTTTCAGTGGGCAGTACAGCTTTGTTTCTACCAACTCGCGTTTGGTCACCTCAATGTCGTTCGGTGTCAGCTCACAGCTTTCGATCCTCGGATCGCCGGACAACCTCTCCGAAGCATACTCCGTAAAAAACTCGCCGAAATCGACATCGTTAATAAGATCCGTCCAGGGAATGTCGAATTTGCTCTCGTCTTCGTACTTTTCAAGCCATTTGTCAATGCAACAGTCCATGCGAGTTTTCAAATTTTCAAGCGCTGCTGTCTGTTCAAAATCTCTAATAATTCCGCGAGCGTTCGGGATATACTGCGAGTAACGCGCATAATCGTAACCCTCGGAATTGACGAGCAAACCGTCGCCGTTTTCCATGTTGACGAACATGACTCCGTGGTACGAGTCATCATAATATCCCATTAAATCTTTGTACTGCGGAAGATAATAATTGCGTTTCATCGGGTTCTCGATAAATGTTCTGAACTCCGAATCGGACACCTCGATAACCTTTTCCACAGCGCATTTCTTGGGGATGAATCTGTCCGCCTTGCAGATCATATTTGCGTTTAATACAAGTTTATCAGCCATTTAAAATCCACCTTTCTCCGTCCGCGTTTTCAAATTTTTCCGTTGTCACGTTTTGTTCGAAATAGACCGCGAGGAGCGTCTTTATATCCTCACCGGCATATTTTCTAGCGGAAAATCCGTTCTCATTGAGTGTTTTTTCTATGCGATTCAAGTAGGAAAAAATCTCCTTATCTTTAAGTCCGCGGATACGCACGATAAGCAGAAATTCCCGCGCCGTTGCGGTCATCGCCTGAATGTGATCGAGGTGCTGCGCGTCCTGTTCGAGCAGCTTTCTTACCGCAGGATTTTCCTCTTTTTTCGCGAGTGCTTTCAAGTGATTTTTGTTGCCCTCGAAGCTCTCGCGCGAGTTCACGCAGAGAATTTCTATTTCCGTCAAGCCCTTGAGAACGCTCATCAGCGAGTATATTTTCGCCGACAATCCCGCCTCCGACATCACCGAAATATTGCTCGGCTTGATACTGAAAAAGACCGCCTCGTTCGAAGCGGTCTTTAAAGAATATTCGGTTATTCCCTCGATTCCGAGGATCTGTCGGGTGCTCTGATTGTTTTGCTGTTGATTTTTGCTCTTCAAAATTACCTCCTATCTTCGGTTTCCTCATATTCTGAAAGTTCGGTATAATCATCGGGGCTGTTCTTATAGCTGCGCCGCAAATATTCGTTCCCGCCGTCTGCAGATACCGTGCCGCACTTGCAGCTTTTGAAGTCGTGACGATCCTCCGAAACGATTATATCTCCGCATAAATTGCACTTTATGCAGTTCTTTATTATTCTGCGCACGTCTATCACCTCCACGACGATTATACCACAGCCGTTTTGAGAAGTCCAGCTAAATTTTCCACCGATATTCCTGCTGCTCTATAAAAAAATATTTCACAGCATATTTGATAAAATCCAATATAGACGTGTCCTCAAATCGTATCGCAAGAAAGCCGTAAACAATGGTTGCGATCAGCGGTATCGTGAACCCCGTCTGCGCCATAGCGAACACGGCGATCAGTGCGCCGATCCCAATCATGGCGAGATCTTTCAGCCGCCACAGGAACAGCATCGGCGCCGCTTTGAGATTATCGGGATAAATGTACATATTATCTCCTTTCTCACGGCTTCTTCGCGACGGCGGTCACCATCTGCTTTAGGTGAACCGCCGATTGCGCCGTGTTTATAACGCCGTTTATGTTCGGGCGAATTGATGTTTCCAATCCGAACATTCCCGCAATCCTCGGAATTTCTCCTGCAGCAAGCATAATTCCAAGCCCCAAAAGCCAATGGTCTTTAAAAAGAATTAGCCCGCAAACGAGCATTGTCGACTGCAAAAACGCGGTCAGACAGGTCGCTATAACTTGCTTTACCCACATCACGAAGCCGTCGTTGAAGCCGCGTGGAACGCTGAACATATATAGCGATCCAATTGCTATTTGTATAAGCAGAATGCCGCCGCGCTTGATACTGGCAAAGAAAACCTTGATAACGGCGTACCCTATCATCACGGCGATCAGAATACCCAGCAGCGGACCGAATAAAAATCCGTTGATCACGTCAAGACAGGCGTTCAGCAGCGTTCCGCTCCCCTCGGGGCTTATTAGACCCGTCATGTCGCTTGACATACTGCTTTGCAGCGCCACCGTAAATCCGTATAATTGCACGGGAACCGTGCAGAACAGATTGACCGCGAAAAAGCCCTTTATAATATTCAGCGCGAGCGCTTTCAGATCGCCGCGACCGTTTTGGGATTCTATCGCGAACTCGAACAATGCCACAATGATTCCGACGATAAACAGCGCCCAGCCGAGGTTTGAGAAAAGCTGCACGATCTGTTGCACCCACGGCATACCGAATAAATCGTATCCTGTGGCGTTCATAACGCCGAAAAAGTCGCCGAGCAGCGCGATTATTTTCTGATATATCAGGTCGGAAAAGTAATCAAATATTTTGGTTACAAAATCCGCGCATACGTCCAATAAAAATATTTTCGTCACCTCCAAAACAGCGGCGCCCGATTTAACGAACGCCGCCTTTGTTTACTTGTCAGCGGAGTATAAAAATCAGATATTTATGATTGTCCAGACATACATCGGCGCGGTTAGCGTGAAAACAAGACACGCGAAAAGAATCGCGGGAGCCGCCCATTCGAAATGCCCACTCTTTCGATAGTCAAAGTACGCAAGCCCGAGTTTTGCAAAGAAAAACACCGCCAGAATCACATCTATGATCGGGAACACAACATTGTTCACAACCTGCTTTATCTGCCCCGAAGCAGATTTCCATGTACCCTCAATCGCTCCCGCGACGTTGCCGCTGTCCGCAAAAGCAAAGACAGACATAGCGGTCATTGCAACAATTATAATCATTGCCACGCTTATAACTCTAACAATTTTCTTTTTCATAAAAAATCATCCTTTCAGTGTGACGGAGCAATATGCCAATCGTCGAATACGTTGCCCTTAATGGTAAGACTATCGGTCAGATTTGCGGAAAGCATTCCCGCAGGAGTCCAGCAATCAATCGCCCATGTGTAGACCTTGTAATTTCCGTCGGGATACCAGAGCGGAGTAAAATGTGTCCGATTATTGTAAGTACTGTACTTGTTTTTTCGGAATTCAAGTGCGCCGTTTGTATACTCCAACAGCCGCCAATAGGTTTTGTAATAAAATTCCGGGAAGTAAGCAACAGCGTTCTGAAGCTCGGTATGCTGTCCATTTCCCGAAATTGAAGCGGTCACTGTTTCGTTAATTCCGTAGCCGGATTTCATGGTTCTGCCTACATTTGTCGGATTTTTTTCATCGCAGGTTATTTGCATATTCGCGCTCATGGAAACGGAATATGAATTACTGCGGAATTTCCACTCGCCCTTATCGACCCAACGTCCTCGGTCAACCCATCGCTTTCCCGTCCATCTCCACCTTGACTGCCAAACCCATTTCGGCTGCCAATACGCGCTCCAAACGCTCCAAGCCGCCGAGGTTCTTTGTTCCCTATTCGGAACACTTACCGCGCGGAAGCTGTCGTTGCGGTCATCGGCGGTCGGATCGGGAGGCGGGTTCTTATTGAGATCGACGATATTCGCCGTAATATTGGTTTTGCTCGCGGACGCGCCGCCCGTCACCGTGACCTTAATGTTGACTGTCTGCTCGGTATTGGGGGTGTGCCACTTGCACCATACCAACTGCGAAGCGCCCTTTGGATATACGATATTCCCGACCGTGTACACCTTGTTCTTGATATAAAATCTTACGGTCACCGGATTGTCGGGAGTATGTTCGCCGCCTGTTACGGTGATGCTTGTATAAACATCGGTATCAACACGATATTCATAATCACTCGCCGCGACTTCGACTTCTTCCTCCGGCTCTTTGAAAGAAACGATTCCGACTCCAAGATATTGGATAATATCGCTGTCGGTCATATAGGAGTTTTTCGAACCCGTCCAAGCGGTATAGCCGAGATCGTCCTTTTCGAGGAACATCGCAAGCGGCAGATTTTTATGCGAGAGAGGACCCATTTTATTGATCATCTCGCCGCCCGTCTGCATATTGTACAAAGCCGCCTCGGTAGCCGTCATCGCAGTTCTTATGCCGTTGAACGTGATATACATGATCGGCTCGACCATCAATTTATAATCGCCGTTTGTCAGATCGTCAAACTCAATTCTCGTATGCTCGGCTATACGCTTTACAACCTGTTCATCTGTAAAATAGCTGCGAATTTCCTCAATGCTTGCTCCTGAACCGTCACTGATAATTGTAGGTAGAGGCTCTGTGGGATTGATAAAAGTGTAGGAGGAAGTAGTCGCGGAAAGCGCCGTTCCGCCTACATATTCTGCCTTACTTACCTTTCCGAAGTGAAGAGCAATATCTGACGCATTTGTATTTGTGTAGTCTATTGACGCGGATTTCACGGCACCCGTTTCGGCATCAACAATGGTAACGCGAACTCCGTCGTTACCGGGATTCCAGAAATTTTCGGAGCTTCCGTCCTTTAAACCACCGCCGCCGTTGTCAATATTGGGATCTCCCTCAGCGAATGCGACAATCTGCAAACAGAAAAATGCCGCCATAGCTGCGGCAATTATTCTTATGAATTTTTTCATTTACACCTCCAAGAAAATAAGCGCCAAGTTATTCACTCAGCGCTTTTATTGTTTATCCGAAGTACCCTATTTTGTTGCCGTTCTGATACATTTCGGTATCTGTGTATCCGATTCCGCCACCGCCCTCATCCTTTACCCAACCGAAGCCGTTGATATAAATCATACCGTCTTTTCGGTCACCGTGTTTGGGAGTATCCGAAGGAGTTTCCGGCTGCGGCTTGACCTCGGTCTGCTCGGGTTCGTAAGTCGGCTCTTTGTCGGGGTTGGTGAGCATTTCCTCGTCCTCGATCTGCGGGGGAGCGGGCGGTTCGTTCTGCGGAGCGCTCTCCGTTTTCTCGGGTTCGGGGAAATTCTGCTCAATTTCGATACCGCCGTTTTCAATAAATTCAGCATTGATTTCTTCGGGAGCGCTGTCCGCTGCGCCATTGTCGGGTATGATTGTGCTTTCCGCAGGCTTTTCTATCTCAATAGACCTGGATTCCTCACGTTTTGCGGTGGATATCTCCACACTTATCGGGGGTGTTGAGCTTGTATCGGAAGTGTAGGGAGCCGTTGCCTCGGGTTCGGGTGCGAACCTTGTTGCTATAAGTATCGCGAGTGCCGCGCACAGTACCGTCCCGCCGCCTACTGCCAGACCTCTTTTTGTTTTCATTGTCATAAAATCACCTGTCCTTTCATGTCGGCGCTTTGCTGTTATCTGCATTTTACCATATCGTGAGAATTTTATCCAGTCAAAAAAATGTTTTCTACAGATACAACAAAACTTTTTCTTTTTCCTGTGTATATTCATCAGAATTTCGGGGTGTATTTGGATTTCACGCAGAGCCTGATCTTCATCGGCGGAAGAATATCTCCGCAGAACGATAGCGGTACTTCCAGCGTTATATACGATGTTGCCGAGAACTGCGGGATATCTCCCGATGTCGGCGCGAACTGCGCGTTATCCACATTCACGGAAAGTCCGTAGACTGCATATTCCGTTCCGTCAGAGTTAGTCTTGACGTGCTTTCCGCCGCTGCTGTGCAATCCGAGCAGTTGATCCAGCCGTCCGTAAACGTCGCCCGTAGACACCGCCGCGCGCCATGAATTTCCCGAAAATCTGTACCCGCCCGAATATCCCTCGCGAACGCCGTCATAGACGTTGCTGTAATTCCCGATCGATGTCGCGATCACAGCTGACTGCACCGCGTCCTGAACGCCCGCCGAAATAATGACGAGCCGCACAATCTGCCATATAACCACAAAAAACATCATTCCCGCGAGTGCCAGAACCACAGCCCACGGCGCGGAGGAAAAGCCTTTTTTCGAGCGAAAAAGTTTTGCGATTTTCGTCATTTCCAATACACCTCGCTTTTCCCCGAAGCCTTTGCCGTAAGCGTCACGGGAAAGCTCCCGATCTCACCGAAACCGATATCCATTTTGTAGGTGCAAGTTACGGTGAACTCCTGATTAAGCTGCACTTTTCCCGTTCGCGACCATTCAATCTTGGGCGCGATTCCAGTGCGCTCCGTCAGCACCTGCGCACGCGCCGTGGTTTCCGAGCCGATTCGACCGGATATCTCCGCTTCTCTCACAAGCTCGTCGGCGTAATTGTCCAATTGGATTTTCGCCGACACAACGGGCGCGACCGCCATAATCAATGCAATGACCATAACGACCACCAACACGATTATGACGACGTCGAAGTACCCCTCGCCGCGCTTGCTTTTCAATAATTTTTTCATTCGCACCTCCGTTACGCCATTGAACTCAGCGAATCGAGAAGCTGCATTCCCATGACCACAAGATAAGTGAGCAAGAACAGCATTAACATTCCGAAGCTGAAAATGCGGATTTTCGGCGGTATTTTCGCCGCTTTCGCCTTGAGCCTTTGGAGTTCGATCAGCTTGAAATCATGCGCCAACATTTTGAAATATACCGCCGAATCGTCGCCGCGAATTACGGAAACAAGTCCGCGCACAATATCGGAAAGCTGCGCCGAACCTATACGAGCCTCAAATCTTGTAAGCGCCGCCTCATAGCTTGAGCTTCGCATATCCGCACAGCAAACATCAAGTTCGTATGCGAAATGCACTCCCGCGTGTTTCTTGAAATTCTCCATAATGGATAAAACATCGCGCGAGGTCTTTAATTCTTGTTCGACAGTCGCCACAAATCTCGGTAATTCCTGCTCAATAGCATCACGCTTTTCACGCATTTTCTCGTCTGCTTTTCCGTTCTCGCGAAAATAAATTGCAACCGCGAGAATTATGAAAAACGGAATTAAAAGGGGCATAAAGAATGCGCACGGAACAGCAAGCAGAGCCACCGAGAACGCCTTTACAAACGACAGCGCGGTAAAGGTTTCGGGAGTCATTTTTATTCCCGCCGACTTCAGCGTACTCTCTAACCTCGACTTCTTATATTTATCCATCGGGATAATTTTGCCGATTTTCGCCGCAATTCCGAGCAATATCGCCTCGATATTTTTGGATATTTTCTTATCCTCGCGCCCTGTGTTCATTACCGCCTTTGATGTCTTGAGGTAGGGGATTTTCAGCGCGTTGGCGAACAGCATAAACAGCCCGACAGCGAGTGAAATTCCGAATAAAATAAGCAAAAATTCCATTCAGATACCCCCTTATCGCTTATACTCAATCGGCTTGGTCAGCTTAATGACGATCGCCGTTGAAATAAAAATCCCGACTGCCGAAATTGCCAGCACGATCTGCCCGACAACCGTATTCATAAGCGAATTAAACCATGCTTTATTGAGCACATATAACAGCGGAATATTTCCGATCACGAGAAAAGCCATAGAAATAAATTCCTTGCGCGGTCCCGTTATCATATATTCGAGATCGGCATTTACGACTCGCATATCCGATAATTTATTGACTATAGGCGTGAGCGTGGATTTCAAGCTGCGGTCGCTCTGACAGAGGATCAAGCTGTCGCACCATTCGTGGAACACCTCGTTGTCAATTTTGGTTTTCATGTCGAGAATTGCTGCCGTAATATCCGGATTGGATAATTTTATGCGGCTTATAAGGTTCTCGAAAACCGCTTTAACGGGCGCGTTCAGATAATGCACGTTTTCGTCAACGGAAGTGATTATATCCTCATTCCGCAAATATGCCGTTGTGATGATCGACAATGCGGTTTCCAATTCGGAAGAGATCGCTTTTTTGTAATTGGCCGCCGTAGTCTTGACGTACCAGAAAGGTACAAACATCAGCCCTACCGCCATGACTGGAGCAAGAAAAGCATTCCCGATAGCGACAGCGATACAAATCCCGACCGCCGACAGACCGAGAGAACAAGCGCACAAAATTCCGAACATATTCGTTCTGTTGGTGAGTCGCAATATCTCCTGCGCCTCGGAAATCTCGCGCCTGAAAATATTCGGTTTCTTGCGCTTGGTCGCCTCGTTGATCTGAGATTTTATGCTGTTCGGCTTGGCGAGAATTCGTGTAAAAATCCCCTCGGTAAACTCCATAGAAGAAATTCCGAATAGCAGAAAAAATCCCACAACCATGCCGATAAAAGCCACCGTTAATATAGCGTTCACGCTGATTTTCCTCCTTTCAGCAATGCGTCAAGCTCTGATTTCGGCATACCGTTTTCAAGCAGCCGTCTTTGGAGCGATTCGGAAATATCCTCGACTTTTTCGTGCGTACCCATGACAATAAATTTCCCGTCCTCCATGCGGTTTTCGGTAATCTTATATTGGTAGAGCGAGTGATATTTTCTTGTTCCGTCTGGACAAATCTCACATTCCATGATCTCCATAATGCGGCGCTGCTTATTTTCAAGCTGCTTTGCGTAAACGACGATAGGAAACGCTTCTGTCACAAGGTTGAGAATTACTTTGTCATCAACATTCGGATATTTTCTCTTACAGAGCGTCACCATTCTGCGCCAAGTGGACTCGCACGAGTTCGAGTGAATTGTGGTAATTACAGTGTGACCGGTTCGCGCGGCTTCCTGTGCGGAATCTGCCTCCGAGGAACGCATTTCTCCCACAACGATATAATCGGGGTGAAAACGGAGCGCCATATCCAGCAAATCGTCTTGCGTAATGGATTTTCGCTCATCCTCGGATTCGCGCGTGATTGTATGCACGACCTTGTTCAGAACCTTATTTTTTTCGTCACGCACCACCAAGTCCAACTCACGGGAGCCGTTTTCGATCGTAAGGATTCGCTTATCGTAGGGAATTGTGGTCAGCAGCCAGCCCGTCAAGGTCGTTTTTCCCGAAGATGTCGCGCCGGCAACAGTCGTCGAAACGCCGTATCGCACAAGCGCGGAAAGCAGCTCCATCATCTCATCGGTCGCAGTTCCCGATTTCAGAAAATCTTCTTTTTTCAGCTTCTGCGCGTTGACAATACGAATCGAAGCCGCCACACCAACGTCCTCATCGACAAGTGGTGTTTTCAGAACCGCGATACGGATATTTTTCGAGAGATGTCCGAGAATCGCAGGCGAAGTGTTATCCAGCACCATTCCCGAAACGTGAAGCATTCGGCGGACAACATTTATAGCATGTTCTGGTGACTCAAAATGCTCATCAATTTTGACGTTGGTGCCGTTGGAATATTGCACCTCGATGTCGTCCCATGAATTGATATTTATTTCCTCGATTCCCGTACCGAAAATATATTTCGTCAGAAACGAAAATTCCGCCATTTCCGTGTACAGCTTATCGACCAATTCCGTTTGGGAAAGCCCTTCGACTGAGATACGATAATCGAGCAAATACTTCCCGATGTACCGCTTGACCTGCTGTTTTATATTGTCATCGCCGGAGTTGACATTGTTGATTCCGTCAATCACAAGCGCGGAATATTTGCTCGAAATGTACGACTGCACCTCGTTCAGAACGTCGGTAAACTCGCGCTTCTTATCCGATTTAAAGAACAGATTCTGCGTACTGTTTTGTGATGTTAAATTCATAGCTCGAACACCTCGTTTGCTATTTTTGACACTGCCTTGCGGAAATCCTTACTGTCCTTTTCGGTAAGTCCCGCGAATAAATTCCCCGCGAGAAACTGCTTGTAAACCTCATCTGAGTGCGGAATTTTAAAGCTCACACCGCCTACGATCTGTTCTATCTCATCATCTGCTTGGAATGACGAAACATTGCTCGCCGCCTTATACTGCTTATTTGCGTTGAACTTATTGTCGAGGAGCAAGGGGAGCTGCGAGTTCAAATAAGAGATTGATTTCAAGTCGCATGACACCAAACGGAGAACCGCGTCAGACTCAATCAGCGAAACCGCCGAAAGCGTGTCATTTGTGATGTTTGAGGTGCAGTCGATGATGATGTATTCGCACATTTTCCGCAGTTCCGAGAGCAGCTCCCGCGCCTGCGTTTCGGTGTACGGAGCATAGGAAAACGCATTCTCGCCCTTCAGCATTGCGAGCATTGTGAGGTACTCGTTTTTCTTGTGCAAAATCGCGTTCTGGCGAATAAGATTTCCGTCCACATGAGCCGCGCCGAGTATATTTCCGAGCGATTTTTCCTCCTCCAAATCCGAAGGCGGGCAGACGTAAGGAAGCGGCGGCGCGGACATATCCGCGAGCACAAGAATAACGTTTTTCTTTTGGCTTGCAATATATCTCGCGAGCTTCACGCTTATAATCGTTTTACCCGAAGAGGGCGAACCCCAGACCGCCAGCACCTGATTATCCCGTCTGTCGGGCGGCAGCTCGAAGCAATCGCTTTCGGGAGAATTGATGTCGAATTCGAGATCAAGCTCCTCATCGTCGTCACCGCGCGAGATAAGCGATTTAAACAGATTCGCCATTTGAATTCACCTCCGTTTCCGCGTTATCCGAAACATCTTCGGAATTATCATCAACGTTATTTTCCGGCTCAATAATTATTTTATCGATCTCGGAATTATTTTCGCCGGAATGATCCTCCGAGGTGTTATCCTCGGTAATCTCGCTCTCCGAGGGACTCTTCGGCACTTCGGGTTTGTCGGTATTTTCGTTTTCTTTTTCATTTTTCGCCGCCAATTCTGTCAGTAATTTTTCCTGCGCCGAAATAAATTTCCGCGCGTTTTCAGACGTTCCGCGATATACAAGCGCGACGTGGATTTCGCCCTCCGCTTCAAGCTCCGCGAGTATATTCGCCTGTTCGGGCGTGACGAGCAGTGTTACGGTTTCGGGTAATTCCGTTTCTTCCTCGCCGTCGGGCTTTACGGTCACGGTTTCATCGTCGTTGCCTTTCTTATCCGTAACCGCAATTACCTCGACGTACTGCAGCTCGTCGGGAACAACGGTTTCGCCCTTTTCCTTATAGTCGACCGCGATCACCGACACGATATCTCCCGAAATGAGCTTGCCCGAAAGACCGCCCGCAAAGGACGGGATCGTTATGGAAATAGCGCGTTTTTCGCCCGTTAAGCCATATAAATACGCGTTTTCCGCAGCGGGGGAATCGCTTATTTTTGCCGCGAGAACGTATTCTCCTTTTATCATCTCGGCGGACGCATATTTCCCAACAACCTCGTCATAATTTTTGACTACCTCGTTGGGTAAATTATACGCGCCGACCTCAACAACCTCAATATCCTTTGAGGTAATTTCCTGCCCGATCTTCAAGTCGCTTTTCACGCGCACGATCTTCATTGTACTGCTTTTCGAGGCGTTAAAAAGCGGCGTGATCGCAAAGCAAATAATTAGCGCCAACGCTATACAAACCACGCCGAGAACCGTTCTGTTTTTTAAAAACTTCATCGTCATTTTCCTTTCAAAAAAGAATTGCTGCCAATACATATCCAAAGGTTATAAACGGCACAAACGGCAGAGCCTTGTCCGCCGTCTTACCGTTAATTTTGCAGAAAATATAATTTCCCGCGTAATAAATAAGCATAGCGATCTGCGCGAAAAGGAGCAGCGCGAAGCTGCCCCAAAGCCCGCAGACGATGCTTAACGCCGCGATCAGCTTGACGTCGCCGCCGCCTATTTTCCCCGTGCTGAGCGCTGCGGAGAAAAATATAACGGCGACGATCAAACCCCATAAATTTTCTAAACGGAAATTTATTACCGCCGTTGCTGCGATAATAACGCTTATCCAATTCGGAATCTCGCGGGTTTTAATGTCCATGTATGAGCCGATGCCAAGCAAAATTGAAATTGCGGCAAACTGCATAACAGAGCCGATCATCAGCCCTTAAAATTGAACATATCCTCGACCTTTTCGGTCACGGTCGGCATAATGGTATCGCCGAAAAGCGCGTACAAACCGCCGAGCAAAAGTGCACCGATTACGACTGCAATCAGGATTTTGATACCCGAATCAACGAAATTCTCGCCGCGCTTTTCCTGCATCAACACCGCCGCGCGAACGATTTTTGCCTGAATATTAGCTCTTGTGTTCTTGAAAAAGTTTCTCATAAAAAAAGTTCTCCCCAAAATTATTTATGCAAAAAATCCGCGAATTTCTCCGCAGATATTACATATTAAATTGATTTACATAGACATAGACGGAGCCGCCTCATACGGCTGCTCCGTCTGCTGAAAATTTGCGTTAGACTGCTTCTGAAGCTGTGTGAGCGTTTGCTGATATGCGTTTACAATTGCGTCGTTCAGTTCCTCTCTCAGCTCTGTAGTCAATGGGAAAACGAGATCGTAATACTTCTTATCCGAGCCCTGATACGAGGGCATTGATGCAAACAACCCATTTTTGCCGTCTACAATACGGATATTTCTGATTGCGATAGCGTCATCCAAATTGACCGAGGCATATGCTTTTGTAGTCCCGTTACCCGGATTCAGACTTGTGATTTTCACGTCAATTTTCATGTCGTTACCCTTTCTACGATGTTTCCGAACCGCACTCGCCAATCAGCCATATGAGGAGCACAATCACAATTATGACGATTAAAGTGTTTGGCTCATTTTCTGATTTGTCCTCATTTTCTGTTGGTATGTGTTTGGTTTCAACACACAGAACCTCTCCGGATTCAGTTGTTTGAACAAGAATATAAACTGTTTTCTCCTCTGGCGGACGCAGAAAAAACACCACCGCAAGGAGTACTAACAGCAACGCCGTAATCCGAGCATTCACCGCGGATTATCCCTTAAAATTGAACATATCCTCGACCTTTTCGGTCACGGTCGGCATAATCGTGTCTCCGAAGAGCGCGTAAAGACCGCCGAGCAGCAGCGCGCCGATAACGACTGCGATAAGAATTTTGATACCGCTGTCAACAAAGTTTTCGCCGCGCTTTGCCTGAATAAGCGCCGCCGCGCGAATTGCCTTTGCCTGAACATTTGCCTTTGCGTTCTTGAAAAAGTTTCTCATAAAAAAGTACCTCCAAAAAATATTTTTATTTATGCAAAAAACGCGGATATTTCCCGCGGTATTACATCTTCATTTCGGGCGAATAATCCTGTGATTGCTCGTTATCCTCGGACATTGCCTTGAGCTTCTCCCTCGCCCAATCGGGAATATGCTCGTCGGCGGCAATGCCGATAAAATCCTGACGGCAAAATTCTCCGCGCTCGCCGTCCGACAGAAAATGTCCGAACACCTTGCGACCGCTTGCCGTAGGGGAGCAGCCGAATCCGCCTGTCGCGTAGAACAACTGATTTTCCGGCGTCCGATATTCCTCTTTCAAGGATGTATCACGAAGAATTAGCAGCCTATTTGTGTAGTCCTGCGGCTCGTCTGACCGGACGATATGCTCTACGGAAAACAGATTTAATTCCGCATACATTTTCCGGATATCGTCCGCCGCGCCGTCCACCAGACAGCTATGCGAGTTCAGTGCAAATTCGTAGTTTCTGCCGGTGTCGGGAATATTAAAGCGCTTTGCCCACTCGGTATTTCTGCTGTGAAATCTGCCGTCGCCCTTACGGTTCTGAATGGTGTTCGCGATTACCCACATAGTACGGTCGTAGCCGAATTCCTTGACGGTATTTTCTACGCAGTCCGAAGGGAGCGTCATATCGTCAAAGCGCTTTGCGATCTGTTCGTCAAGGAAATCCCTACAGCGGATATTCTCTTTTTTGCTTTCGCGCCAAGCGTCAAGCTCGCCGTTATGCCTTGCAGTTTCAGCCGAATATTTATACAAGGGTTTCATCATAATCCTCCCGTTCACACATAGGCGTTATCCCGCGCTCGGCAAGGAAGTTATACAAGAAAATTCGCCCCGCCTGAGTCCAACAAGTGTGCATAATCGCCTTGTCATCGCCGATCTGATATGTCTTGCTTTGCGTATAGCCGAGGTTAGCGTACTCCGCGTAAAGCACCCACGAATTTCTGATGGAATACTGAATCCCGTAATCATGCAGCATTTTGTTGAACGCAATGGCTGTCATGCCATAGTCCTTTGCGATCTGCGTTACGGGGACGGAATTCTTGCTCTGCAAAATGCGGTCATAATAATTCGCTTTTACCGAAAGGAAAGCGTTTTCTTCCTCGAGCTTTCTGCGCTTTTCCTGCTCGTCCGCAAGTGTGGTGAGCAGCTTTGCCAGCTCGCGCGGATCGCTCATGGTCTTGTGCAGGGTTTCCGCGGTGAAGTATGCACCGTGCTTTCGTAAGGAGGGGAGAACTTCGGATGTGACCCAACGCTTGAACTTTTTCGCGCTCGTCAGCTTGCTCGAAAGGATGAGGCTGTATAAGCCGCTTTCGTTGATAATAACAGCATTACTTTTATATTCGGAACCTGTGCACTGAATCAGTGCAGTGGTTTTATCCTCATTATCAACGTGTGCTTGAATTGCATTGCGTGGTGCTGAGTAACCGAGCGCTACCGCAATATCTTTTCCGACAAACCACGGCTCGCCGTCGATATTCAGCGTTCTGATTTCGCCGAATTCCTCATGCTTGAAAATGACAATTTTATTCTTCATCAGTTGCCACCTGCACTATTACGCGACCATCTTCTGCGAAAACCTCGAGAACGCTATTCTCGGGAATCCCCGCCTCATCAAGAAATTCTCTCGGAATTTTCAGTTCATCGGGAGCGTCGCAGTCAATTGTCACCGTAACGCGGTCGTTCGGCACAAGCGCGAGTATGTCGCGTAGCTGCCCAGAAATTTTAATGTTCCCATTCTTCGTAATTCTGCTGTTAAATGTCACCATAATTATCCTCCATCTCAAAAAGTGAAATCTGCTGATTGGTATTCAGCCTTTCGTTCAAATCGTAATTCGCGATCAATAATTCGCCGAACATACTCCCGCCGTCAAACCGCTGACGGATATTGTTCAAGCGCTCATATGAATACATCTCATAGCCTCCATAAAGTTCGCGAATTTCGGGGCAGTCGTTATATGACACCAGAAACTTGCCCGAAATATTTTTCAGCGAATCCCGCAAACGCTCATGATCAGCGGTCGTAAAGCCTACGTTTTCGTAATAGCCCTCGGTCGAGAAATACGGCGGATCGCAATAAAAAAAGCTCACCTCGCTGTCCTGTGCAGAGATGAGTTTCTCGAAATCCTTATTCTCGATCACGACCTTTTGCAACCGCCGCGAAGCCTGTTCAATAAGCGGAAAGTTGCCCCACATACTGCGCGGTTTTCCGCCAAAACTGTCACACCCGCTTGCGTAAGAATATCTTATCAATTGATAAAACTGCGCCGCGCGCTGCACATCGCCGATTTCCGCTTTTTCGGAAATTATGTGTTTTATGCGATCAAAGTCCTCGCGGCAGTTCAGCACAAACCGCAGCTTTTCGATCAGTTCCTCGCTGTGTTCGCGAACGCAATAAAACAAATTAGATATATTTGAATTCGCGTCGTTGAATATTTCGTGATCGTTACCGGGCGGCTTCGCGAACAGTATCCAACCGCCTCCGCCGAAAACCTCCACATACTTTTCATAGTACAATGGAAATCTCGGAATTATTATGTCGCGGCTGCTTTTCTTGCCGCCAATCCAGCTCATAAAGCTATTCGTCGTCATCACCTCCTTTTTGCGTTGCGCTGCAAAACAGCAAGGTGAACAATCAGCATTATTCAATTTGGAGTTGTGCTGCACCTGCTATTTCACAGGCGAACACAATTATTTGTTACATGGTTTGCTCCATCTTCGGAGCGGGATTTGCGAATTCGTCAAGCGTCATGCTTTCACCGAGGTAATTGTAATCATTTTTTATCAAGGTTGATACCTTCGTCTGCACCGTCAATTTTTTCTTTCACAATGACTGTTCCCCAATGATTTACCATGACATGACTTTTAAGCTGACAAGGATCACCGGAACAATCATCGCAGTCGCGCAAGTCGTATGCGTGAAGCCCCTCGGGAAGCGATTTCCGATCAATCCGCAGACACGTAAAAAGTGCGTCATGACCGAGTATTTCGAAGCGTTCGTAATCGGCTTCGTTAGCGTTTATGGGTTTAAAAACTCACCTTATTCCATTTTCGGGCTTTCGTCCGGTTCGTTGGGGCGGTAATCATACGACCGCGTTTCCTCATTAAAAACGAAGCCTTCTTCCGCAAGATCGATATCCCACAGATCTGCGGCAAGCTCATATGCGTCATAGGAATGGGCGTTGTAGAATTCGTCGAAGGTGACTTCTCCGTTTTCAAATTCAGCCATTCCGACGTTCACCCCCAAGTCCTCGTCAGCCCAGCAGTATTCGAAATAAAGATCGGGGAAATTCTCGGAGAGCTTTTGGATCACGGGCATTGCTCTTGACCAAGCCGTGTTGAACATGATTGTATTATCTTCGCCGATTTCCGCATTATAAGCCGACCATTTTGTTCCCCAATTCTCACGCGCCCATTCGTACCAAGTCGCCGCGCCGTATTTCTGCTCGTTTTGGAATGCCGCCTTACCGAGCTCCCATTCATCGCGTCGGATATCCTGCCGCGTTCGGAGGAAAATTTCCTCTTTTTCTTTCGGGATATTCAGCAGGTCTTTCTTCTCGGTTCCGGCAAAGGTGTAGACGTACACAAAATCCTTATACGCTTTCAGCCCGTTGTCCGTGCGGCTTCCCGCTTCGATATTCAGCGATTCCGGCATCGGAATAATCCTGTTAAAATCCAGAACGCTATCCTTGCCCTTAACGCTTTTGAGAAGTTCATCAATGCGTTTTTGGTCACCCTCTAAGCGCAAGCGATTCATAATATGGTTTGGCAATTACATCACTCCCTCCGTCAAAAATTACATCGCGGATTTTTTCGCCTATCGCCTTGATAACGGGTACGGAAACCGCATTTCCCGCCATTTTGTAGAGCTGCCCGTCGCTCAGCCCGAGCGCCGCCGCTTTATTGAACTGAGCGTCATCAAAGCCTTGTAATCTCCAGCTCTCAATCGGCATAAGTTTGCGTAGAATGCCAATCCGTAGCACCCCGTTTTTGTCAATAAATCTGACCGCACTGGGGAAATCTCCCTCGATAAATATTCCCGAATTAACACCCTTATGGTTGCTCACTCCCGAATCATATCGGGCGAGCAGACAGCGTGCGTTTTCGGTAAAGTCAAAATTGGGGTTCATATCGAAAAAATATATCCCTGTTTTGCCGCCTCCGCCGCTGCCGCCCGCGCATTGGGTTATTGCCGTTCCCTCGGCGGAGTAGACTCTCGAACCTTGCGAACCGCCGATGAGTTGGATAGGAGTCTGGTAATCGCCGCATTCGACAGGGAATATTTTGCCGGCGCGTTCGGGACGGCGATGTCCCACAATGTACACCCTGTTCCTCGACTGCGCAAGATTAAAGGCTGCGCTGTTAAGCACCATCCATTCAATACAATACCCCAGTTCCGAAAGCGTACAGAGGACGGTCTGAAACGTCCTGAAGCCGTCATGAGATATGAGTCGGGAAACATTTTCAAGCAGAAAAGCTGCAGGTCGTTTTTCCTTGATAATTCGGGCAAGTTCAAAGAAAAGAGCGCCTCGAGGGTCTGCAAATCCTCGGGGATTAGCCGAAGATATCGAGTAGGGTTGGCAGGGAAAACCGCCGACAAACAGGTCGAAATCGGGCATTCCTGCTGTGTCAATTCTTGTAATGTCGCTATAATAAATCTCCCCCTCCGTGTCATATATGGCTTTGTAAGCCGCCGCGGCGTACTTGTCAATTTCGCAGTACCCTACGCACTCAAAGCCGCCCGCTTTTTCCAAACCGCTGCGGAATCCGCCGATTCCGGCAAAGCAATCGAAAAATTTAATTGCTATAAAATCACCCCTTTGAAGATTTTTCCTTTTGATTTACATCGACATTTTCGGCTCGTTATCCTGCACCTCGGTCTGCTCGGAGATTTTGTGGAAGCTGTCTACCTCGGGACAGATACCGAGCGCCCTGCCGTTGTCGAATTTTACGTGCAAGGTGCCGATATCATCGACTGCGACCACCGTGCCTTTTGTTCCCGCGGGAACAGGGCGCGGGTCATCGCCCATTTTGTCAAGCTGCACACGCGTTCCCGCCGGATAATGCTCTTTGTAGAATTCGATACGCCCTCTGCTCATTGCCATAATAACACCTCCAATCTGTGTAAGTTTTTATGTTAAGGCTCGCACCGTCACATACTCAAATCGTCTGTTTGCCGCGGCTCGTTAATCATCTTTTCATAAGCTGCGTCTATATTAAGCGCGCCGCGAACGTTGTTCTCCGAAAGGGCATTCTCAAATTCCTCCGCGCTGATTCTCCAAAGCCCGTCAAGCTTCTCGCAAAGCCGATTCACATCGGAAATCTTATCCTCGGGTGAGAGCCTGTCGCAGACGATTTTCGCAATCTTGTCATCATCCTCGGTCGGATAATAATCCACAGAGACATTCTCCGTACCACTTATCGGAATATCCTTACAAATTCCGATACTGCCCAGATGTTCCGCCAACTCGCAGGTGGGCATATCGAATCTTAGCCGGTCATTTCCGTTCTCAATAACAAATCTTATCATTTCAAATCCTCCAATTCAGCAGCCCAATTCCGTCCCTGAACAGCATAACTCCCGCAAATATCGTCATTACGGTCGAGTCGTCAACCAGATTCACGTCGCATAATTCATGTAATGAAATATCCACGCCGCCGTGATATACCGCTTTCGCCGCCGTAAACAACGCATAGCCCTCGGTGGTTATTCCCGTGATATCAATGCTTTTGAAGTTGACGGAATATCCGGTAAATGCGCTCCGCGCCCGTTTCCACAAGAATTTATCCGCGGACAATAAAAAAACAGCCGCGACATATTCATTGCGGCTGTTATAAGGACTATGGACATTCGCGGCGATAAACTCCGTAAACGTTTTTCTGTGCCAAGCACTTTTAAATTTTATCTTCATAGCACACCTCACATCGATATTTCCGGAGCTTCGTTCTGCTGTCGGTCCGGAATATTTTCGGATATTTTTTCGCTTATTTTTTTGAGAAAATCGCAGTCGTCAAAGTTTAGATCATCGTTATACATTGCGGTAAAATTGATGCATTTCCTGATGCTTTCAAGTTCCTCCATGCTGAACATTTTATACTTATTCACCAGCACCGACCGCACCGCGAAGTTCTCTTTTGCCGCAGCATAATCTTCAAAATATTTACCCTGACAAACCGCTTTTCCGTCAAACGTTCTGTCCCAAGTGACGAACTCAAAGCCGTATTCGGTGTGCTTTGCGGCTAAGACCGTGCCGTTAAATTCCGAAAGGCAGCGGTAATTTCCCGACAAGCCCTCCGCTTTCAGCGGCGCGGCTTTTTCGTAAGCAGAGCAGTATTCGTAAATGTACCTTGCAGCCCGCAATATGTCGTGATACTCTTCACCAACGTTTTCGGTAAGTGCCGCAATAGTACCGTTGTTATATATCTTCGCCTCCGCACCGTCATCAACGGAAACTATCATACAGCCGTCTTTTTCGAAAAACTCAAACTTACTTTCTCTCAGCCACTTTGACATTTCCCGATAAAATATGCTTTTGGGCTTCTCTTGTTTCACGCTGAAATCAACGGTTTTCAGCAGAACGTTCAGCCCGAAAATATCCTTATTTTTTTCAATCGCCATGACCTTATCGCGCAAATCGTCCGGCAAGTCGGTAAACGTCGAAATCTCGATTTTACAGTCACTGGCGCTGTCCGCTCCGAGTCTGCACACGGCTTTTTTGATCGATATATCCTCGCATGGCAGCTCGACCATTTCGGTCGATCCCATGTAACCGATATCCACCGTCACGGGCGAGCCGTTGTAAAGATACGGCGGGAGCGTTGTGCCGTTGAAGTTTTCCTCAAACGGAATATCCTCGTTAATGAATAGCTTTCCGTATTCCGTGTCGATCCCCTTGCCGGATTCCAACAGCTTCGCGCCCTCGGCGGCGAGCCATTCGCTATTTTTGTATTCAGACTCGGAGAGTCCTCCGCGAACATTGAGCATATGGATCAGTCCGACGCGTTCAAGATCGTCCGTGTCCTCTATCAGCGTGAAACGCGCGAGGTTGTCCGTAAGGTTGATAATGTTTTTTAAGCCGTAACCGATATCCGCATCATCGCACGACAACGCAGCGAGGAACTGTTTCATTTCCAACTTGTCCAGCCCGTCAAGCCGCTTGCCAAGATAATTCAGCGCGTCAATGCTGACCTCGCAGTCCTCCAATACCGACAGCTCGGAAGGCTCGATCTCGATTACTGTTGCTATAGGCGCGAGATGCTCCGGATTCATGCCAAGCTCGCCGAGTTTTTTCGACAGCTCCGTTTCCGTGCAAGGGAATGTGATCTCTGTACAGTATGGGCTGCTCTGAATTGTTGCTTTGATCATTTTGATACCTCCGTTATCCCATCCTCATGTCCATATCCCCGCAGGGTTCATCGACCGAGGTTATATTGACGTACTCGCCGATGATACCGAGCGCTTCCTCATAACTTCCGCTGCCGAAGACCTTTTCCGACATTTCGGACGCTTGCTTGGAAAGTCCGTTTCTCTTTAAGGTTCTTGCCGCAATACCGACAAGGTTGAAGATGTTGCCATCCTCCCCGATCAGCGGACAGTTGGGTTTCTGCTGTTTGTTTTCGTTGCTCATAACAAAACCTCCATAAATTTATTTCTGTCCCGTTTGGGACTTGTTACCGATGTGTTATTCCGAACTTCGCCGGAAAACAAAAAAAGGCGCCCGTAAATCGCTTTCCATAAAAAGAAAAGAAACTTACAGGCGCCCATGTTTGTATATTTATAATATGTGCTAGTGTTGTCGCTTGCGACAACCCGTGCACGAGTTTCAACAGCAAAAATTTTGTTGCCAAAGGGTTCAAATCACCTAAAAATCTATTTTGTCAAAACCTTTTGCAACAAAAAACGCCCATGAATGATCTCTCGCAAACGAGAAATTATTCACAGGCGATAGCGTTTTGCGTAGCATAATGCGGTCAAAATATCCAAATTCAACCGGAAAAATTTTGTAGGTGAGGGTTCAAGTCCACTTTAGTGACAAAAATATCTGCGGACCGCGAATCCTGTTTTTCAAAAGATTTATGCCCGCAAGTGGCTCTGCAAAGCCGTTTGCGGGCATAATATCTTTTTGGTCTCAATTAGTTGGCTCCCCCTGTTGGACTTGAACCAACGGCATCGTGATTAACAGTCACGCGCTCTACCGACTGAGCTAAGGAGGAATATGTAAAGAAAGCACAGGAACTGTGCTTTCTTCTTTATGTCGGCA